>Ga0116227_10000656_pt1 | contig 69820 bp, 57 predicted proteins | sample S1TSphgellanicum_FD_89693 | JGI IMG/M metagenome (GOLD analysis project Ga0116227, IMG submission 89693) | Host-associated microbial communities from peat moss isolated from Minnesota, USA - S1T2_Fb - Sphagnum magellanicum MG | ecosystem: Host-associated > Plants > Peat moss > Unclassified... | reverse complement strand
TGCAATTCCAGGAGCACGGAATCTCCAGAGAAGATGCAGAATGGTAAGCTGTGCAATTCCAGGAGCACGGAATCTCCAGAGAAGATGCAGAATGGTAAGCTGTGCAATTCCAGGAGCATGGAATCTCCAGACAAGATGCAGAATGGTAAGCTGTGCAATTCCAGGAGCATGGAATCTCCAGACAAGATGCAGAATGGTATGCTTTGCATTCCAGAGCATGGAATCTCCAAAGAAGGTTGCAGAATGGTAGGTGTGCATTCCAGGGTGTGGAATCTCTGGAGAAGATGCAGAATTTGTGTCCTGCATCTTCATGTTCACACCTTGGACATTGTTGGTTGATAGGACAAGCATCATTATGCCTAACTTCATCACACATTCACATAAAGGCATAGATGGTTTACCTTTATCACCATGAATTTCTAGGAGCTTCATGTCATCATCAATTGGTGAACTTTGTTATATTGCAATAACCTTTGAGTTTGCAAGTAAATTTCTCCCTTTGTATAAGTGTTCCTTATTGAAGCAATGAATGTCAATGGCCCTCTAGCGTGTGCAAGCCATTGCGATTCTTCAACGGGCTGCTAAGCTTAGTTATAATTCTTTACATATCAAGTAGTGCACCTCCATCACTAGCTGATTTGTGGCAAAGGATGCTCTTTTAGCATTAGGTCTTCTATTTCATTACTACTAGTTTGATTGTTTTGGTTTTCCTTTCGTGCGTTTACATTTGCTTTGACATGCCTTGTACTTTTTGTGAATGGATTTCCATCCTCGATTATATTTACATATAGGGTTTTTCTTTGTATTGAAGCTTTGCCATGTACATCTATAAACATTATTTCATCTGTAATAGCTCATTGGTGTCATAAGCCTTTGTCTCCAAAACTCATGAAGCTTTGTCATTTGCATTGTGTGAGTTCCCTTATTATTGCCTAACACCTTCTTAGCTGTGGGCATCAACTTTTACAAATAGTTACCTCTTATAAATTTCATGATTGTTTTTGCCATATCTTATAATGTTTTGCTTTGCACCTAGATTTCATGACTTCATCTTACACCTCGTGTGAGTTTCTTTGTTCTTTTAAAAATATATATGTTCTTTAGTTTCTTCATTGTTTTGTGCTTTCAATTTTTGTTGAACTCATAATGGATGAATTGCAAATTGCTAATGTTTTTGTTTTAGGATTTGTTGTATTATTTGATCAAGTCCTTTCAAAAGTCGATTGTTGTTGAACACACTAGTGTGTTTTTAAACTTTAACATAGGAAAAATGAATGAACGGATCACTCATATTGTGTTTTGGTTATTGTGTTGAATTCTTTATTTCTTAACTTGGGGCACTAAGTGAAATCAAGGTTTATAGTTTGGTTTTTGAGATTGTCAAATACAAGAACGAATGTTGGGTTGAGACCTTAAAGATAAATGAGAAATAAATAATTGAAAACCTTGAAATTGTAGCATTGTATGTTTTCTTAAACATTCATATTGGTGAAATTTATGAATGTAGATTTGAAAATTACAATATTGTGTGTTCTTTCGAACATTTTCTTATGCATGACCATTGCCTTGAGGATTTGGGTGAGGATTTGATCAAATAAGTGCATGCATTGAAACCTTAACATTCATGCATTCAATAAAAGTGCATCAATAAGGTGGTAGGGGTTGCACATGGGTAGTGAGGGACAACATTCAAAACTTAATTGTGAGTTGACATATTCATTTAAACATTATTCAATTTAATTAAACTTCCTTTTGAAGTTGCTGTCCTTTTAAAATTGTCTTCAAATTTATGTTCACATTAAAAAAATTATAAGGTTTTATTCTTATTTGAAGGATTACAATTTGAGTTGAAATTCAACTACTTAACTTAGTCATTATGAATGTTATACTAGGGTGCATGCATGAATGTTATGTTTGAGTTTTTCTTTTGTTAATTTATGAAACTTTGGATCCACCCTTTAACAACACTTGGTTAGTTTTAAGTGAGGTTGATATTGCTTTGCTATCTTATTGAACCCAATTGATTTTGAATGAAATTTTTATTAAAGATTTGTGAATGTGTAAACTAACTTGAATTCAATGGTTAGTTTTTTCATGAACCATTCACGGATGAACTAAAATTTTAACAAAAACTTTGATTAGAAATACCATGAATGTAAACAAAGGTTAGGTTGTGAGAGATTTTTCAAATCATTCATGATTAAATTTCATATTTTTCATTAAAAGTTTCAGGGCTTTGATTAAAGAATACACAAAATAGATTTTGGTTGATTCTAGGATCCATGGTCAAGCCTAGATAATTGGACATCCATCTTTTCCTCATATGTGGATAAATAACATGTAAATTTTGTATCCATGAAACATTTATTTATTATTTTCATAAATTCTCGAAGGCATGAATAAAATACAAATAACACATCCATAATTTTCAAGTTCCTTTTTTGGTAATGGTATTTTACAACCTTGTATAATTGGAATGTGAGGAATATTATATTTGTGAAGTATATGTGTGTGTTTTTTGTTGGATGGTTTTCAAAAAATTGATAGTATTGTGTAATATTTACCTTAAAATATTTACTAACAAATTTGTAAGGGGAAAATATTTTCCACTTCATGTGGCCTATTTTTTGGTAATTTATTTGAAAATTATGAATTATGTATGTTGATGTATTTTAGATCTTTATTTATATTTTAAAAATCATATGTATTCAAATCATCACAAATATCATCCAATAGTATTTCATGTTTGTGAACCTTCATAGATAAACTATAAGGTATATTAGAAAAATATACATTTGTTATGTGATCATGGAATTTCATCAAATAACTAATAGTTCTTGTTGATAACCAATTGTATTAAATGAACATATGATTAAACAATGATTTTTCTGTAGATGGTCTTTTGAATTGCTTTTATAATATGTTTTTTTTCAATTTTTTGAATTTCAATGTTGATTAATGAATCCATATGTGATGTAATTTGTGATATAATAAATTAATGCCTTACTATCTTTTCCATAAACAACTATGAATTTTAAGTCATGATTATAATGACAAACATTCATGATCCATGTCCATTAACATTGTTCCACCACCTATCATTTCTTTTTATATGCAAAAGTCAATAATCATGTTCAAAATACTAATGTTTTAGGGAATCCATATTTACAAAATTGGTTTTCAAAATCTTTATTATTCTTGTAACAAGCAAGATTGCATTTATATCAATTACAAGGATTCATAAATTTGTGAAAATCTTGTTGAAATTGAATATTGATTCAAATTATAAGGTCTTGTTATACACGAATGAATATTTTGTTGATTTCACTCAACTTTGCAAAGGATATGGCTTTTATATTGTTAAAATGAAATAGCAAGAAAAATCCACCTTTGAGCCACTTGAACTTATATATTTGCATCTTGGACCAAATTCATGAATATTTTCCTATTACTATTTCTTCATGTTATATTGAACACCTTTGATAGTTATTTAGACCAATTTGATAACTAAAGAAATTTAACATTATCTATTTTTTTGAAATATGCAATATTGTAGAATTTAATCATCAAATGAAAAAGATCACATAACAAGAATAAAATATAATTTTCTAGCTATACCACCTCATATTTTTCACAATAACTTTACAATGACATGTCTAGTAAAATTTACTATAAAACATAAATTTCTAACATCTATATTTTTATACAATAAAATAAAAAACAAAATGTCAAGGTAAAAACAAGTGGCATTTCATATGTGACAACATGATGAATTTGGTAATAAAAAAGGGTTCATCTTGACAAACATGCAAAAAGCCATGAAAAAAATTATCACTTACATTGCCAACTTTACAAGCTTTCGAATGTTCCTTTCTCAATTTAGGGCACCTCACAAGGGCTACAACAATGAACAAATGTCATATAATACCACAACACCTTAAGGAAATAAAAAGCACTTTGACAATTAAGCTTGATAAAATGGCCTTTTAAAACATCTTATCAGATCAATAATTAAGTACAACTGAAGAATGGCTTCTATTCTCTTATAACACACTTTATATATAATGCTAAAACTAAAGATGATTCTTATTGTCTTACATAAAAAAAACCCTTTACAAGGCTAACAATTATACATTATAAGGGTTAACTCTTGTTATCCTCCATAACAAATCTTGTTAAGCCAAAGAACTAAGCATGCTTAAGGCTAAGATGAATTAAGTCTTGTTATCCTCCATAACAAAGCTTGTTAAGCTAAAGAACTAAGCATGCTTAAGGCTAAGATGAATTAAGTCTTGTTATCCTCCATAACAAAGCTTGTTAAGCTAAAGAAGTAAGCATGGTTAAGGCTAAGATGAATTAAATCTTGTCATCTTGCATAACAAAGCTGCTTAAGCTAAAGAATTACACATGATTAACCCTAACAACTAAGCTTGATGAAATGACTTTTATTACTTTACAAAACATTAAACCACGTAATAAAGGGCTAACAAACTAAACACACAACAATTGATTAACTTCTCACCCAATTGGCTCATGACATGAAAATAACCAATCATGTCTATAGGAATATTTTTTTCCTTTTTTACAAGGTGGGTCAAAAAAAATTTCCTTTCTTAGATGGGTTTTTTTTTTTATAAAAAATTTAAAATTAAATTTAAAATAATTTTTTAAAAATTTTTATTTTTGGGGATGGGTCAATTTTTTCCTTTCCAAGATGAGTCACCTTTTAGTAGTGGAAAAGAGACCTGAAAAAGAAACATTCATGTGCCACCATTTGTTATAGTACCTACCACCTTGGACCTACCCACCCACGTCACTTGGTAGGTTCTTAAAAATTCTTAATGCAAGAACCCAAGTCCCCACTCCCACACAAAAGAAGAAGAAAAAGCAAAAACTCCAAAACAATAAGGACCCACAAAAAGCACATAAAGTGGGAAAACCAAATAAATGAAAAAAAGAAAAAAAAGAAAAACAATTTATGAAAATTTATGTAGGAGGATTTTCTTTAAAAAAAAAAAGTAAAAATCAAGTGAGTGACAAGCATTCATTCCAAGATAGATTTAGCATTAATTTTAAATAATGTATTAGAAAATAATCCGAACATTAGAAAAAGTGACAACAAACTACCTTGAGACACACAACAAAAATGATAATAAAAAATGTAACAACATTTTCTCCGAAAATTAGAAAAAAAAAAGATTTTGTCCAATTTTTGGTGATTTTTTCTTCTTTTAAAAACCAAAGAAATCTGCAACAGCAGATTATCTATTCTTGTTATAATTTTCGATTTTTGTTTTGGTTGCGAAAATTGGCCATGATAAAAAAGAAAATAAAATCCTTGCAATGTGTGTTCTAATGAAGCTGGATGGATGAACACATATTGGGATACACATGCATGTCTAATGAAGCTGGATGGATGAACACATATTGGGATACACATGCATGCATACATGTATGTATGTATGTATGGATGCATAGATGGATATTTGCATGCATGCATGTTTGTATGTCATTGATTGGATGGATGTATGGAGATGGACACATGTATGTAGTTCTATGTATGCATGCCTGTAAGAATGCATGGGCGTATGCATGTATTATTTTATGTATATTTATGTATGTGTGTATGTATGTATGTGCTTTGGGAGTGTGGCGCTGTTGCGCGATGCGTGGTTAGGGTTTAGGAATTTTGCTTTGCTTCTCTGTCGTTGCTGTGTTGCTGCTGTAGCGCATCTTCTTCCTTCCATCGCGCGATCTCTCTCTCTCTCTCGTCTTCTACTACATACTTGTTCTTTTTCTTTCTTCACTTTATCGTTTGCTCATCATGCTTTCTCTTCTCTTTAATACGCAACAGCTAGTAGCTTCGGCCGTTTGATGTTGTGTCTTCCGTCTGCCCCCAACCTCCGCAGTTGTTTTGTTTCAGTGCCGTCTTCTTCGATCTTTCCATCATCTCCGATCGGTCAATCCACATCGTAAACAGTCCTCCTCCTCCTTGTTCTTCTTGTCCTTGTTCTTCTGTTTTCTTCTTTTTTCTTTTTGTGTTTTTTCTGTGTGTTTCTCCTCTCCGGTGAGTGGTTTTTTTGGGGCTTTGGCCGTTTCTCTCTTTTTATACCCTTTTTTGTTTCATTGTGTCTTTTTGAGGTTTCTTGCCTTTTAAGTTTCCTCCCGCCTCTCTCGCCCCCGGTTGTGTAATTTGAAGCAGCTTTTTTTTTTTCTTTTGGGTTCCTGGGTTTTTAGGTCAGGGTTTCGTCTTCATCCCTGTACTTGTTTGTTTATAAGTTATTCTTCGAGGTTTCTCCGCGAGCTGAAGGGAGGAGGAGCAAGGCAATAGGTTGAGGAGAGGAGGACGGAGGAGGAGGAGGGTGTTGAGGGTCTGGGGAAACCGGGGGCTTTTTTGGGAGGGTGAAGAAGAGGCTATTTATCATTTGTGTGCTGGTTCATGTCGTGTCCTCCTCTTCTTTTCAGTGTTTCATTTCCATTTGGAATCTCTCTGGAGTATATGCTTGGTTGCTTTCTGGACTGTTTACTAAATTGAATCGTTCTCAAGGGACCAAAACCATATTGAAGTATATTCAGCAAGCAATATGGTTGTGTGGAGATTTTCCCGTGCAATGGTTTGATCGATGCAGCAGCAGGTAAGGTCGGTAGGAGGTGTGCTCATTGGAAGGAAAGACTAGTCCTGACAATTGCGGAAAATCCACATAATTTTTTTTCAACCTTTTGGCAACCGACCAACTATGTGCCTGTTTCTTCCAGTCAGCCATGGCGGTGGGTGTGAGGGCGAGTTCATGAAATTTGAGGATTACATCTGCAGCTTGTCTGGAGGAGAAGAGTGAGAGCACGTTACTAAGTGAGCAACTCAGTCTTCACATCTGTAAAAACATAACATCTGGGGTGTCAGGTGTACAACTCAGGCTCAAAGTGAGTAGCTTTCTCTCCTCTGTGGACTTTAGATGCAGACCAAATTTTTCCTTCTTATAAATTGTATTTTCTGACTCGTTATTCTTCAATTTTCTGCTCAAATGTCCTGGGAGTTCTTACTTCTTTTTGAAATGTAAGTTCAATGAAATCTACGACAATGACATGGGAAATGGACTTGATTAGTAAGAGTCTCTGAGGACTTGATACATAAATCTGTTGCTTTTGGATGCTTTTCACATCTGATTGTCCCCACACAATGATAGTATTTCCAGGCCAAATATATGTCTGATGTAGTGAGGCATCGGTGTGGCAGATTGAACGTGGAGTGGAGGAATGTGGTATCTGATGTAGTGAGGCATCAGTGTGGCATATTGAACCTGGAAAGGAGGGATGTTTCTTTGGGAAACTCTTTCACTTGAAAGGTTAACATAGGTGACACTTTATTTGAAAATCTTGAAACCCATAAGTGAAGAAGACTGGCCTTATGTCAGTTTGACATTAGAGATGAGGGTCGTCAGTCAGACATCATCTCGTAGACACTTCTTGTGACAGGAGTATGTGAGTTTCCTGATGCCTAGTCAAAGTAGATCAGTTGCAATAGAAGAAGCAACCCTCAAGGCTCCCTTCAACAGGCCCTGTTGTATGAGCACCAAAGGTTGCTAGTGTCATGTGGTTCTTGTACCCCATGAGGTCTTCGATATGGTGGGGTGATGTGGCTGCCAGTTACACCAGGAGGAGTGGGGGATGAAGGCATCTGGCTCCTGGCATCACATATGACGCATGTTATCAGGTCCCCTGAGAACCAACAAGGAGAGTCAAGGGATGTGAACTGGTGAGGAGTCCTCCTGCTTCTTTATAAACAAAGGCAGCAAGCAATGTTGTCTGCTTCATTTCTTGTGGCAAGAGTCTTTGGGATTTTTTCATCAACTTGTTGCCTTATGTCTATGGCATGCGTAATGTTATGGTGCTGGTGGTGAAGTTTCGCATGATTGCTTTGATCTGGGATAGCTGTTGTAGCTTTTGCAAAGTTGAGTACTTATACCATGTGATTATGTATCATGGTGGTCATTCAGCCATGCACAACAATCCTGACCGTTTTAGGGTGAATGCTCTTTTGTTTGGTGGTAATAGTTTGAGTTCTGAATGTGTCAGGACAGCCTCAGCTTCAGAATTGTTCTCCAAGCCAGCTTTTAAAATTTGGTTGTTGTGTAGCAGGCATGGAGACGCCCAAAGACACACAGCACAAAATGGGCAATGAAAGAGAATCCCAGCTGACAAGTTCCCTGCCCTTGCGGGTGGTACCCCACAGGGACCAATCACCAAGCCCTAGTGAGAGTTTAAGCAACATGAGTGATGATGAGGAAGATTTTGAGCAAAAGAATGAGCGACGCCATCAAGATTTAGACTATGAAGATGAAAGTGGGGTGGACTTGGATACTACAGACCTCAGACACAGTATACTGGATAGCTCAAGCCGGACAGCAGATAGTATCAGTGACAACAAGCTTTCTGATTATCAGCTGAGCAGGGATGCTGCCTATGATGGATCTTCATCACGTGCCCAGTCATTTGATGATAGTGAAAGCATCAATGGAGAGTATGGTGAAGTTGAAGGCCCCTCAAAAGCACAAAAACTGACAGAGGAAGTTGAGCATGTGATAGCAGAGCACGTGTGGAATAATGCTGCAATCTGGATACCTCCTCCTCCAGAAACTGATGATGAGGAAGTTGAAACGAACCTTGTTGATGAGGATGAAGATGATGATGATGAGGTGGAATGGGGGTCACAATCCTCTTCTGGGAATATCAGCAACAATAGCAACAAAGCCCAGAGGAGAGCGTCCTTACGTACAGTTGTGAGTGGTCATTTTCGAGCACTAGTTGCTCAGCTGCTTCATGAACATGGCCTCCCAGTGGGAGAAGAAGGTGATGACAATAGTTGGTTGGACATTGTGAGCACAAGAAGCTTGCAAGCTGCAAAGTTGGTTAAACCTGACACAAGTAAGGGAGGGAGCATGGATCCAGGGGGTTATGTGAAAGTCAAGTGCATTGCATCTGGGAGGATTGCAGACAGTGTAGTGGTGAAGGGTGTGGTTTGTCATAAAAATGTGCAGAACAGGCGAATGACTTCGCGATTTAAGAATCCACGACTGTTACTGTTGCGTGGAGCATTGGAGTACCAGCGTGTCTCCAATCAACTGTCCTCATTGGAGACTTTATTGCAGCAGGAAATAGACTATCTGAAAGAGACTGTAGCTCGCATTGAGAATCACCACCCCAATGTCTTGTTGGTGGAGAAAACAGTGGTTGGGCTGGCCCAGGATAAGCTTTTGGCCAAAGAGGTGTCAGTGGTGCTGAATGTCAAGCGGCCACTGTTGGATCGCATAGCACGCTGTACGGGGGCAGAAGTGGTGCCATCCTTAGATAATCTTACAGGTGCAAAAGCTGGGCACTGTGAAACTTTTCATATTGAGAAGTTTGATGAGGAGCACAATTTGGTGAGTCAAGCAGGCAAGAAAACCTCAAAGTATCTCATGTTCTTTGAGGGTTGTCCACGACCCTTGGGATGCACCATTTTGCTGCGTGGGGCAAGCACTGCTGAGTTGAAAAAAGTGAAGAAGGTTGTCCAATATGCTGTGTTTGCTGCATACCACCTGGCACTGGAGACTTCCTTTCTGGCAGATGAGGGGGCCACTCTTCCCTACCTTCCTATACAAACTAAACGGTCCAGCTCAGACAGTTCCATTCCTTTCTTGTCTGGTTCCACATTCTCAACAACACAGGTGGCCAATTATCACCTGAGGAAAATCAGTGCTCCTGACCTGGGTTTTCAACCAATGCAGCAAAGTAACTCACAAATAGAGAGGATGGAAGGTGTGACACCTCTGGGGGACAGCAGTGATTACTCAGAAGCTCAGCAGCCAGCAAAGGTTGAAGAATTTCCTCCATCGCTGCCAGATCAGTATATTCTGGTGTTAGTTTCTAGTCGCATCTTTCGTAAAGGAACACAATGCAAGCGTCCTGAACTCACACGGATTTACTATTATGGCAAAAATGATAAACCACTTGGGAGGTTTCTCAAGGAATTTCTTAGCCAGACAAGCAGCAAGTGTGTGTCATGTGACGAGCCACTGGAGATGCATGAACATAGGTACACACATCCCCAAGGCAGCCTCACCATCTCTTCAAAGCTCCTGAAAGACTCTGTTCTACCAGGTGAGAAGGAGGGGAAGATATGGATGTGGCATCGCTGTCTTCAGTGTGCACGTGTGAATGGGGATTATCCTGCTACACGAAGGATTCTGATTTCAGATTCAGCCCTGGACCTTTCATTTGGGAAGTTTCTGGAGCTCAGTTTCTCTAATCATGCAGCTGCTAGTCGGAGTGCTGCCTGTGGTCACTCGGTGCACCGGAATTGTCTCAGGTTTTTTGGATTGGGAAATGCAGTGGCATGCTTCCACTACACCCCAATCAAAATGCACTCTGTCTATGTTCCTCCCCCGCAATTGGAGTTTAATCATCCCGATGAGCAAGAGTGGCTTCGGAATGAGGCCAGTGAAGTTGCAGAGCTTGGAAGTGTGCTATTTGGGGAAGTAGCAGAAACATTGCGAGAACTTGGAGAAAACTCTGCAAGCTTAGGACCCTACCAGAGCATGAAAAGTAACAAAGTTGCAGAGCTAATGGGTGTGCTAGAGAAGGAGAAAGGTGAGTTTGAGGTGGAACTGCAAAGTGCAGCCCCAGGCAAGTGCCAGCCTTTTCAGCCAGTGGCTGATATTCTGGCCCTCAACAAGCTTCGACAGACCATTGCAGATCTTTCAGGTGACTGGGACATGCGTATCAGCAAGCTTACAGAGGCATATGGTGCAGCTGGTTCAAATTTGGATGCTGCAATGAAGAAATTGAATGTACTGGAAGCTCAAGCAGTTGGTGACAACCTTGGTGTTGCAAACAGCAGGTTGGAGCAGCTACCTGCAGGAGAGGATGTAGGGGACATGAATCCTTCTGTTGTCTCTGGAGAATCAACAACAGGTATGAGAGGTGTAACTGAGGAGGATACTGTCTCTGATTCTGAACAAAAATCAGAGTCTGAAGCTTTGGGACAGGCAGTGGCACCAGATAAAGTCATTGAAGCTAATCCTGGGGATGTTGAGGAAGGCAGTGAAGCTTCTGGACAACTGTTAGTGAATGCGATTGCCTTGAACAGGCAAGCATCAAGCCCTCTCCCTTCAATAAGCAATAGCACGGATCAAACTAACACTGCTCTTGGGGAACCCTCTAGAGATAGTGAACACATGCTAAACAGGGGTGCTGCAAGCTCACTGTCCCCTGCAGCTGGAGAACTGGGTGAGCGGAGAACTTTATCAGAGGGGCAGTTTCCAAGTTTGGTTGATCTCCCAGATATGGTGGGGGCAGCCAGGGGAGGTGCTTTTGGGTCTGATAATGTTTCCTCCATGCATGTGACACAGCAAGAGGATACTGAGGGCAATAGGGACACAGAATCTGTACCTGGAGGGGAAGCTGGTCTCAGTGATCTGGCACCCATGTCAGTGTCAACAAGTGGGAGTGAGCCAGTCCAAGGTGATGAAGTTGCTGGAGATGCCATTTCACAGGTGAGCGTACCAACTTCACCAGTGAAAGGAAGTGACGAGTCTGGAGCACCTGCAGGAGTTCCTTCCATGAGCCTGGATAAAGGGTACAGTCGATCCAGCTCACTTCGGGGTGGTAGTATGGATAGTTCCCAGAATAGATGGAGTATCTCACCCACTAGATCATTTGTGCAGCTGGTGGCACATGGGACTGCACGAGTCCGTCTGCCTCCAGGTGTCAATGGCACAGTTGTTGCAGTGTATGAGGATGAACCCACAAGCATTATTGCCTATGCTCTTACATCTTATGAGTACCAGAACAGGCTTCAAAATGTGGAGATGGAAAAGCCTAGGGTGAAAGATGAAGACAGAGGGGAGATTGCAACTGCAGTTGAGGGATTACCTGTTGCAGACCAGGGTGATGAGAAAATAAGAAGCACTACTCCACCTCCAGAACAATTAGCAGCTTCTAAGTCAAGAAGGGAGACCTCTGTGACTGATTGCTTGAAGTCCCCAACTCCTACCACTGTGAAGGTGCACTTCGCAGAAACTGGTCAGCAAGGGAAGACAGAGTTTCGTGTAACATGCCATTATGCCAAGCAGTTCCAGGCTCTCCGGGTCAAGTGTTGTGGAGGGGAGTTGGAGTACATTCGATCAATGAGTAGGTGCAAGAAATGGGGTGCTCAAGGGGGCAAGAGCAATGTGTTCTTTGCAAAGACTATGGATGACCGATTTATTGTGAAACAAGTGACTAGCACGGAGAAACATTCCTTCTTGGAATTTGCACCTCAGTATTTTACTCATCTCTGTGATTTACTAAATTCTGCCAGTCCCACATGTCTAGCCAAGATTCTGGGTATTTATACAGTGCAGTTGAAGCAGGGTGGTAAAATGGTGAAGGAATTGGACCTGCTGGTGATGGAGAATCTGTTCTATGGTCGTCATACTACCCGCCTGTATGACTTGAAGGGTTCCAAGCGGTCACGTTACAATGCTGATGCATCAGGGATGAATAAGGTGTTGCTGGACCAGAATTTGATTGAGACCATGCCCACTGCCCCAATTTTTGTGAACAACAAGGCCAAACTTGTGCTTGACCGAGCTGTGTATAATGACACAAGTTTCCTTGCAAAGGTGAATGTAATGGATTATTCTCTATTGGTTGGAGTTGATGAAATGCGCCAGGAGCTAGTGGTAGGAATTATTGATTTCATCCGACAGTATACGTGGGATAAACATCTTGAGACATGGGTGAAAGCATCTGGGATCCTGGGGGGACCCAAAAACGCTCCACCAACTGTGATCTCTCCAAAGGAATACAAGAAGAGATTTCGTAAAGCCATGTCCGACTATTTTGTTGTGGTTCCTGATCCACTAGTTAGTACAGGGAACCCATCTAGTAGTGAGCTTGTCACATCTTCTGAGATTCTTCAACAGTCTGCAGTTGCTCCAAGGGAGATGCAAAGTAGCATGTAGTGCAGAAGGGCCATATTGCAACAATATACCGGGCATTGTCTCCCATTGCTGATATGGGTAATTGTACATTTCCAAGCAAAAGTCCAGTTAGAATGGTGACTATGATTATTAGGCAGTCATTGGCTCTCCTCTCCCTTGCCTGCCCACCTCCCCAGCGACAGGTTTTGCCCTCCCTCACAGATGTGTGTTTTCTGTGATGTTCAAAAAGCACTGTGATCTGTTTCTTGGGGCTGTTCAGAGTTCTCTGGTCTAATGGATTAGGCAGGTTAGTCCCTTATTGCTGTTTAAGGATTCTTCAATCTGCAAGTCATGGTTAACACCATGTGACCTGTAAGATGTTCCATTCTGCAGTCTCAAGTATCTCTCGCCATGTAATGATCTTTCATGTTTTTCACGTCAGAATCTAGTATTGTATTGCCAGAAAGCAAGCTGGTAATCTTACATATTATGAAAGTCAATCATCTTACAGTATGACATGTGACTGAACAAAGTGAAGACTACTAATTTGCAGTTTGCCGACTAAAATGACTTCATCAAGGGGGATGATTTGTCAGGTGCATCATCAGGTGCATCAGGTTAGGTTTCCTGAGGACTCACACTTCCAGTGATTTCAAAATCTGGTAGCTGCAGAATTTCACATGTGGAATGGACATGCAGAATGTGAAATTGGGTAGATTTTAATAGATGGACTAATGGGAGCTGATGAAGTCAGTGGGGGAGTCCTGGCAGCTAGTCAAATGCTATTTCACAGTGAAGTTGATAGTCTTTGTCATAGGCTATAACTGTACTCACTCTTGTTTGTGTTAGTCGTTGGTTTTTCTGAAACTGACACAATGGTGATTGTGGAGTTTGTTTTTGCTGCAGTCTCAAGAGATATGCAGAATGGTTATTGTGGAGTTTTTGGTGCAGTTTTTACAGGGTCAGTATGGAACTGTCTGCCATCAAGGATGTGTGGATCGAATGTGTGTAAAGGAGTTATATATTTTTGTTCTACAACTATTGAGGGCAATAATTGTTGTGTCTACAAATGAGGGCAACAATTGTTGTGTCTACCAGGGTCTCTAGCAAGGACCATCATTGTATTCATCTCTAGTAGCTCTTCCATTTCCTTTGTTGACTTCATCAACACACTGCTCAAGGCAGTTGAGAGGTCTCACATCAATAGTGTTGAAATACAATCAATTTCTGAGTCTTTTGGTTGTCTTTGATGCACCACTGTATATGCTGCACACACGCAATGGGTGAATGCTTGCCACAGAGATCTGCCAAATGGTCTGTAAGATGACAGGTTCAGTAGCTTGCTTCTGACTCTGAGGGTGGTAAGTGATCTACAGTTTCTTGAACTTTTGTTAGGTTCACTTTTGATGGGTGTTCTTAGTTTGGAAGTGCTTGATGTTGGATGTGATTGTTGATAGAACATACAAAGGGGTGGTGAAATTGATGGCCATGTGAATAATAACTTCAATGATGTGTGCTGAATGTAGGAGCATAGAAGACATCAAGAAATATGTGCACATTGTTAGAACATCCACCACTTGGATTGAACCTTCTGCATTTTTACTTGTCAATGGATTAGTAGTTAATTACTCAATGTTTTCTTTACTTGTAAATCTACATTTCTTTGGTTTTTCATTTCATTGAAAAATGATCTATAACATGTTAAGTTTCAACCACTCATCCTTGTTTTTGTCGAGCTTGACCAAAAGTTTACTCTTTGAATTTGTTATATCTCAAGTGAGGATATGTAATTCAAAGATTTGAGGGGACATAAATTTGGCATGTTAGGAAAGCTAAGAGAGAAACAATATTCGGTTCCCTGCATCATTCAAGTTAAGTTGGACAAGAAATGGTAGAATGTGAAAAATAAAAAAATATAGGTTGCCTTGGCTAAACTCAGAGAGTCATTAGGGCCGTTGAAATTGACTAAAGCTTTTTAGGCAACTTCATTGTTTTAGTGCTAGAATCAAACCATGGGTAGTCTCAACCATGGAGTATGTACATAGCCCTTTTAGAATGGTGAAGCTTTCTATCTCAACTTTCGTAGGTAAATACCATTAGGAAAAGAAGAGTAGAAGACATAGGGGTTAAGTTGAAATCTTGAATTCCATCAATCTATTAATGAATGACATACTGTAACTACATGAACATATTTGACATCGATCGAATTAATTTTGAAATGATTGACTTTCGGAGAAATGTATTGCCTGAAATGTCAAAATTTCAAGCTTGATTGTCAAAAGTAGTGAAAAATTAAAATGGAATTGCCTCAATGCCTTTCAATATACTAACTGTGAGCTTCCAATGCTAGTAGATGGGTTTAGGGTTTAGGTTTTAGGATCATGGTTTAGGCCGGTTAGGTTTAAGGTCTCAGACCATTGGCCTTGCCCTAGAGGTTCACTGGGATGCAGAATACACCCATCCTAAGGGGTGCACCTTATGTGGTACATAATGGACAGGAGCTTAATGGCCGTGACCATTATTACATAGTACATAATGGGAAGGAGCTTGATGGGCTGACCATTACATAGTACATAATGGGCAGGAGCTTGAAGGGCTCCACCATTACGTAGTACATAATGGGCAGGAGCTTGACGGGCTCGACCATTACTTAGGACGTAATGGGCAGGATCTTGAGGGGCTCGACCATTACATAGTACATTGCTGCGACGCCGCCAGCGGCACACCTCCCGACTCCCGAGGGAGGACGGAAGGAGAGAGGATCACAACATGCATGCAATTCCGACAATGCTTCACTGCTCGTTTCCGCGGATCCTGCCTACAATTGCGTGGCCAAACCCCCCCGTAACTCTGCTTGCACTTCTCATCCTGCATGTGTTCTCTGTGCTGCTGCGTGATCTGCTGCTGTTGTTTCTCCTCTCGCTAGCTAGCTAGTACACTGTTGGAAGTTATATATAATTCCTGTCTTCTTGTCTTTGCAGCTGCATCAGACTTGTGTACTGTTGTTGTTGTTTCCTGATAATCTCTTCCTTCACGCCTAATTTATCTTTGCTTTAATAATATTCTCAAAGCGCTGCTAGCTGCAATCGTTCTCGATCCGATCGGGTGCGATCGATCTCGACTTTTGGTATTTATTTATTCTGATACAAGTGCAGCTGATGTTCTATATACAATTTTTTTTTTTTCTAACTTGGGTTATAATTATAAGCTGCTCGTGGTTGATTTGGGAACCTGTTGTCTCGAGCTCTTGATCAAGCTTACTTTTGCTCCGGTTTTTCTTTTTTTCTGTACATCTCTAGCTTTGTCCAGAGAAGTATTATCCTATTATATCGGGTTGCGAGTGATCGTGCGGGAATAATTTCCTGAGGAATTCGTTTACGAATTGCAAGAAATATATTGCAGAATCCAGATCGGGGAATTTCGATGGCGCGTTTATTATTGGGCTCAGCTAATTCGTCAATGCGGCACTCGGTTGGGGACGTCGTGGTCGCATTGTTCGTGTTTGCTACTGTAATGTGTGGGAGTGTTTCTGTGTGCGGAGCTGCCAGACAGGTTCCAGCTTTAGATTTGGTTTCGCGGCTAGCTGGTGGTGGAGGAAGAGTTGTGACTTCCAGGGTCGATGAGGCGGACGGGTGGGCGGCATTCAACGTGGGGTCCAGGTACGTTTTGCAACTCGTCATTGTTTGTAGATTGTGCTCGGATTCGTAGTCAAGACAAAAATTGTTTCTCGTAATTCTTTCATCTTGCAACGCGGTGAAGTCGTTTCCTATACATACGAAGTCGTCTTTTCTGCAAAGAGAACAGGTTGTCGCTATCGGTTGTAGTAAAGATCAATACAGAACCGAAAAGTGTGTACCTGCGCCGCTGCAGTAGCGATCAATTGCGATAACAGTGAGAATTACAACCATTATGATCCGTATAAGCTTCGATTTAACACGAGAAGGCTGCACAAGATGCGATATCATTCATGAATTACAGACAGTTGCAACCTCTTCATTGCGCGTGCTTTCGGTGGTTCCTTACAAAGTGATATTTGTTCTAGTGCTGCATGTATTATATTACAAGCAATTCTTGCATTGAACTTCCCATTCTAGGCCTTGTATGTGACCGCTCATCGATTCTCGTACTTCATCAGGGATTTCGATCTCCAGAGCACCGAGTAGGTAGTTTACCTGCAATCAAGGATAACATTCGAGTTTATGTGCAGCAATGAGCAGACAGAGGGAAGGATCCGCGACTACACCGGAAGATCAGTTCTCCAAAGCGGCTGTGGATCTGGAAATCCGATCGATGATTGCTGGAGATGTGATCCGAACTGGGAAAATAACCGGCAAAACCTTGCGGACTGTGCTGTCGGGTTCGGCAGTAAGGCCGTCGGTGGACAAGGAGGGCAGATCTATATTGTTACCGATAACAGTGACAATGATACTGTGAACCCCGCACCAGGCACGTTGCGCTACGGTGTTACTCAGGCAGAGCCTCTGTGGATCATCTTCGCCAGCGATATGAACCTGACTCTCAAAGAAGAGCTTATCATGTCCAGTTTCAAGACCATCGACGGCAGAGGCTTCGATATCCATATCGCTGGTGGCGCTTGTCTAACGCTGCAGTACGTGACTCACGTCATCGTTCACGGAGTTCACATCCACGACTGCATCCCTACCGGACCTGCGGTGGTTCGAAGCAATAGCACACATTTCGGGCAAAGAGGAACAACCGACGGCGATGCTGTTAACATCTTCGGGTCTCAGGACATCTGGGTTGATCACTGCTACTTCGCCAATTGCGCAGATGGACTCGTTGATGTCATTATGGGATCAACTGATATCACCGTTTCCAACAACTATTTCACCGACCATGATAAGGTGTGCAAGTCCAGTGCGCAAAACCTTGTCCTCTTGTTCTTCTTGGTCGTCTTAGCTAAGTGAACGATTGCTTGAAAGCGTGATCCGGTTTTCTTTCTCGCTGAGGACGTTGCTCTCAAGTTGCCAGTCAGAAGGAAATCGTTTATTCTAATCACGGTGTTGTTCGCAACCACGCGTGCAGGTGATGCTTCTTGGTGCACATCCAAATGACACTATGGACGGCAACTTGCGGGTCACAGTTGCGTTCAACCATTTTGGAGCCAATCTCACGCAGCGCCTGCCAAGGTCAGTCAGTCAGCAATTTGTCATGCTCTTTTGCTCTCTTCTTAGATCATGGTACATACTAATCAATCTCAAGATCTGGCTTGTACGAGACGCATGCCATTGGGATGCCATAAAACAGTAACAAATCACATGATTCAAGAATGTTGTGAAAAACCAGCTTGATGAGCTTGATAAACCCTAAACCCTTGATGAGCTTTCAACTTAGTAGACTTTCCTCCCCCTTTCTTTCCGACATTGCAGATGCCGACATGGGTTCTTTCATGTGGTGAACAACGACTACATATCATGGGGGATATATGCAGTAGGAGGCAGTGAAGCTCCCACCATCAACAGCGAGGGAAATCGTTACTCTGCTCCCAATGTCAGCACCTCGAAGGAGGTAAGAATTCTTCTTCGTGATCAAATCAAGCTGGTTATGATCTTTAGCTACCTAGCGCTCTAGCCTTGAAATGACATCCATAAGGATTATAGATATTCAACATACTAATTTGGATTTAACACATGGTGATTAGCATGGTGAAGCCTAAGTAGATCCTTCAGTTATGTTGGAAATGTTTTTTAATAGTGCACTTCCACATGACACTAGAATGTAGCGATACCAAACTTTGGCCCGTTTCTCTGGGTGCTTCACAATGTCTCTACCCTCAAGGGCAGAGTCAACTAACTACTATAATCTATAGCGTCAATCAAGTTGATTCCACAACATAATATTATATTCTCTTCCAGCTCAGGGCTCTATTTTTCCTCTGCTGCAATGATCTGATGATGACAACTAATTTAGGGTCCATCGCTGATGAATCCATAAAACACACGTTGCAGGTGACTATGCGCATCGATGATGGAGGCAGTGATTTTGGATCCGCAAACACTTGGAATTGGACATCATCCGGTGACCTATTCTTGAATGGCGCTTTCTTCACACCCTCGGGTGCAACAAATTCCTCCTTTTGGAACAGTACGATCTACGACACCCAAGCCACTAGTTTCGTTGCACTGCCTGCTACCATGGTGGGAAACATGACAGCAGATGCAGGTCCCATAAGTTACTGTCAAGTGGGTGGAGCTTGCTGAATTTCATTGATTGCTCATTGATTGATTTATTCTCTCATCTCATGAGTGTGCTACCTTTCAATCCGGAGTCAGGACCTCCTGCAATGTTTCTCAGATCTCTCCAGGAGATTGAATTCCTGGAATTGCAGTTGAAGAAAGTTTGTGAAGCCTGGTACTGGTGTTCAGAGGTCTGGTCAATTGTGCATTGGTCGGCCTGGCATCAGACTTACTAAGAGCTTGGTGAACAAACTTGCATGCTAAACTATTGTTTGCGTTTCGTGTAGACTCTTTGTTGTTATTTCAATTCTGAGTGCTTTCCCAGGGACTCAAGACTGTGAAACTGTAGCTCAAATGCATGCTCGAGTGCAGGATTTTGCCTTTGATTTTGTTCAAAAGACTTGCATATTGGTGCACTTGATACAATGTTATTGCATTTGTTAGAATTCACAGAGTTTGCCTTCAATTTGTTTAAGACTGGCTTACTTCCAGACTTTGATGTCAAATTTTTCATTACTTATTGATGTTTGATTCATATTATTAATCACCACATTTTGTATCTTTAGAACTTTCTTTAGGCAACTTTCACTACTACCATTAGTTTTCAAATCTGTGTGCAACAAATGATATTTGGTATTCAATTTCAATATTTTGTTTTTAACTTTCACTAAATGTTTTCTTCAATTCAAAAATTACCTAACAATTGAAGATGAAACCATGAATTCAACCTAGTGAAGTTAATGTTTAAACTTACGATCACTTTAATAATAACTTAGTCAATCCATGATTTGAAAAAATCGTTGATCTTATGATAAATGTTAAAAATCAATTGACAATTCTATTATTTTTTCCATGACAATGCATAGACATAAAAGTGTGTGAATTGTTTCATAGTGTATTGAAAAAATCATTTCATGTTTGCTTACTATTTAGTTTCAATTATAAGTGAATGAAAGATGAAATAAAATTGTTTAATTATGTGTCCTTTATGTGTTACAGAAGGTGTTGGGTCTAAGTTGCACTCTAAACACTAGTAAACCTTTAAGCTTGGTTAAACTAAAAGGTGCACTTAGGAGAAAATGCCTCAATCTATCAATTTGGTAATGTAACCCCCACCCATGGGAAGATTTAATCAAATTTGGTTATAAATGATATATTAAAATCAAAATGTTGAAATAATCTTCTATATTATTGGCTACCTATTGGAATGAAAATGTGACAACTTTGTGAAAAAATCAAAAACCAAGTATCAATGATCACAATTTGCTTAATCAAAAGGTGGCAACCCTAAATATAAGTATTGGATACCCTCATTGAACAAACCCATTGAACAAAAAAAAAAAAAGAAGGGATGTTTGATATTTTTTACACTAATGGTGGACATTTGTTTGTATCAAACAACAATTTAGGTCACAATTGAATGGTTGAAAATGTCCAAATCTTTGGTGTTATTTAAAGATCCACTATTGGATCAATCTTCTAACACCCTTTAAATCCATAATTAAATGGTCTAATGTCAAAATTTCAAAATTCATCATTGGATTTTGAGTTTGGTTCCTATTTGAGATTCATGATTAAATAGATTGGATTAGTGGCAAATCCAATGAGATTGGATGGTGAATTTTTAAAAATTGTTTGGTGAAAATGGTCAAGTGTGCATTGTCTAATAGTGACATGGTGATGAAGTTTTGATGATGTAAATTGCTTTGATTGGATGTGGTGGAAATCTTTCATGGATGTTACACATATGTTCATTGCATATTTCACTTTCCCCTTTTGCTACAATAGTGAAGCTCTACATAGCTACAATAACGAAACTTTTGTTATCTTTTGTTGTGTTTTTGTCTTAATTTTTGTTTTCTTTTGTCGTGTTTTAAATTGCTTCCAGTTTGTAACTTCTCTATTCCATATTTTTCCACATGACATTCTTAGTGAATCAATGTTTCGAACAACATTGTGCATTTATTACTAGTTGCAAGAATTCTTTGGTTTTTATTGTAACAAAAGTCAACCTGCTCACACCACCAAGGCTCATTGCCATTTTTTATTTTATTTTACTTACTTTTTTACTATAAGATTTCATCCTCCTCAACATTCCTCTCTACTTTCACTACATTCCCTACATGTTAAATTCATTTGTTCTTGTGTTTATGTTTATTTTTGCTTGTTTTTTTTGTTGCCATTCTTTTGTAATTGCTTCAATGGAAACAACCTTTTTGTTGAAACCACATATAACCTTTCTAAATAATTTATCTATGTTTGTGATTATGTTTTAATTAACACCTTTTTTTTTTAAACATGTTTATTTATGTTTACATTTTGTTTTTCCTAATTTGTGTACAATGTTGTGAGTCATTAGGTCTTGGGAAAAATCTAATGTCGTTGCCTTTGGAAAGTCTACAATAGGGTTCAATATTCACATAAATGTTGCTTTTTACCAGTGCATGAAATTTGTTACTAATGAAGTCATTAGAAAGCCAAATATCACTAGTCTTGGCTGAAACATTAAGAAGTTAAATGCCTTAACCATGTTTGAAGAGTAGATCATTTTAAATTTTAAAAAATTCAAATTAACACACTTGAAGTATTATTATAAGATTTGAATATTTTTGTATGTATAATTTTCTTACCATAGGTGCTAATGAGTTGAAGAAGGTGGATGACATAAATTTTTCATTACATTCAAATGAATTAGGTGTGTTTTTAAAATATGATTTGTTTTCAAGTTTTTATGATTCAATTTGTTCTACAATTGTCTTAATTTGTTGTTGTTTGTGGAACTCATGATGAGCATGTGCATACTTATTTATGCTTTTTCTTCTATTTCTAATTTTGATATTATCCTTTTCTATATTCTTCTTGTATGTATCAACTTGGGGGTTGAATAAAAACTAGAAGTTTGAAGTCAACCACTACAAAGTGAAAGACCATTGACCACCAATTAACTATTATGTCCATGATGTGACTAACACTTTAAAATTTTGATGTTGATGCAAAATCTCATCTTCTTTTCCTTTAGTTGAAGCCAAGGTTGCAAGATTCAAGTGAATAAGAGTGGTTTTCTAAAACTCTAGTTTAAAATATTCTCTATTTGTTAAATAGATGATTTGTATTAAGGACATTCCAAAATTAAAAGGTAAAAAGATTACAAATAAGTACATCCATGGAATCTTTTATCCCTATGGAATACAACATGAAAATTACAAAGCTCCAGGACCTTAAAAATTATTCAAAGTAAGTTACATGTTTTTTTTATTTTTTTATTTTTTTTGTTGAAACATTAAGTGGTTTTTGTTGGTTTGATATTTCTTTGTTGTGCATATATGATCATGTAAATTAAGACATGCTTTGCAAAGTATAATATTTAGTGAAATGAATTGTGATTACACTTTCACTTCTAAGAAAAGGTGCTTGAAAAATTTGAGATGTTCAAAAAGTAAAAAGTATTTGTCTTTTTGTTTATTTGGATTCCCATAAAATAGTTGCACTTAAGGTTTAACAAGAAATTATTTTGTATTTAACAATCTACTATGACATCTTTTCTAGCTATGGCGATTGATAATCTTGCATGTGGCAAAAGCTTGGAACAATTTGTACAAAAGAAATTTGTTGAAAAGTTTATAAAGTTGAAGGTATTTATATATTTTTCATAATTGCTTCAATTTTTCAACATATTTTTTTGAATTTTGATAAAAATTAATTTGGATGAAAACCTCAATGTTGCATTTTCTTTGATGTTGGTGGTAGACAATCTAACAAATAAGGAAAATTAAGAGCCATTGGAACAAAAGAGATGCGTTATTATTTTTAATTTGAATGTAGGAAGTTCATTTATGTCAAAGGCCATGGTAAATCTAACTAAGGAAACAAACATTACATTCTAGAATTATATAAAGGTGAGGGACATCTTGATACAACATGACAAATAGCTAATTATGTAACCAATTGTTGTGACCCATGTGGGTAGTCACTACTTCCAAAATTTGAATAATTGAAACATAACATTGTCTATTTGTGATCCATCTTCTATTACAAGTTTACTACAAAGTATGTTGGGCCATGTGAAGCAATAACATATGTTTGAATTTCATGTACATTTCATGCAATTACATTTCCAAGTATTTAAACATACACAAATATGAAGAATCATTTGACATATTGGTGTATACTTTGTTGAAATGCAGCCAATATAGAAATTTTGGATAATTTTGTATGTGATAGACTACAAAAAATAATTTTTCAATTTTGCATGAATCTTGATTTGAAGGTTCATGCTTATATTTAGATTAAAGAAATGATCTTCATTTCATATTAGATTTTCACCTTTTTGAGTCATAACAAAGTAAAACTACTTGTAATTTCCATTTTATGTTTATTACATTCAATTTTAATATTTATTAATGTTTCAAAATTTTTAATTGTCATACTTATTATAAGCTAATTATTAATCAATGGTTAAAAATAAAAATGAATAAATAATTTCGAACAGAAAATTTTCTTTGATATGAAAAAAAATGAAGAAGGGGATTACAAATTTATAAACCCCCCCTTAAAACGTAAGAACTTCCCCAAAAAAAAAAAACATTTAGGCTCCTTATTTTCTGTAAGGGAATTCTATTTTATAAAGTCTTTCAATTTACACTAAATGTTTTTTCACATTTAGGAATGGGTTATTTCAATTACCAATACACCTTTGTCCATAAATAGTCATTAAAGCTTAAATATGCCCATGTTCAAATTGATAACACAAATAATTGAACTTTACCAAGTTACCTATGACCATTAAATTAAACAAACTGCAAATAAATATGGAATTAAATAATGCCTATTTATAGAATACTCATTATCGCCATTCAAAATGCCTACTTATTGAACGAAATAACAACACACATGAAAACAATCACGCAAATGGTTAATGTAATAATAATCCTTGAACTTCTTTCCATTTTATTGTAGAAACAAGTTGATGGGGGTGAGTGCACAATTGAATGGTTCAAAAATAGCAAAAATTATAGTCCTTATGAATCAAAACAAGATTCTTTTAAATGATTCAAATGGACACAGTTGTTGGTTTTTAAAATGTTATTATTATAATCTTTGAATAATACATGTTCAATCACCTACAAACCTTCTCAAATTTATGTGAAAATTTATATTTAATGTATTTGATGTTATTTTTTAACCTAGAAGTCCTAAAAGGAAAACCCACAAAGTCCGTATGAATAATGGCCCATCTAAAGCTTTTAAATAAATAAAAATTGGGGCAAAAAATTTGAAAAAAAGAACAAAAATTGCAACTCATATGGACCTATGAAAATATGGTCAAATTTGAACCATTCAAAAGTCCCTAACTATTAAATGGTTAAGGTTTTCAAAAAAGGATTCATGATATGAATTTATCATTTTGTATTTTATCATACATTGAATCCCAATAACAAATTTGGAATGTGAATTAATATAAAAATTTTCATTTTGTGATGTTCCAATCAAATGACTAATCCATATTTTTCAACTTCAATAGTCCATTACTACTAGCAAATGAGTTTTTTTATCAATAAATAACCACATAGTTCTTTTCATAGTGAAGTTATTAGTTTAGATCCAAATCCTAATTAGTAGATCTAAAGACATGTTAATCACCATATGCATTTGAATAAAGGGTACCTAAAAAAAAAAAACTAAAATCTCAAAAAAGTGAACCATTCAATTGTGCATCTACCCATGAAATTTTTGTCACTACAAGAATTTGCATATTCATGACTAGTTTATTTGACTTTTTTTGGTTGTAAATGACACATGTGACTATTTTTTTTTTAATCACCTTGAACAAGTCACATAAATTTTTTGTTGTGAAAAACATTACATGGTACCAAGTCAAAATGTTGATGTGGCAAGTTCCAAATTGAACAAATGGTATGACTTGTAGCCTACTTAAGGGCCAAGGTACTTAAGGGCTACTAAGGGGTTGCCTAGGTTATGTACAAGCTTACCTAAGGGTTACCTAGGTTATTTAAGGGTTGTTTAGGCTACCTATGAAGTTACCTAAAGGTTGCCTAAATTATTTAAAGGTTACTTAAGCTACTTAAGGTCTACGAAAGCTACCTAGGGGTTGCTTAAATTAATTAAGGTATTTTGTGGCTACATTAGGATTGTTTAAATTAACTAATATATTTATGGCCATACCTAGGGGTTACTTAAGTGTTGCCTAGATTAACTAAGCTAGCTAGGGGCTTACAAAGGGATTTCTTAGGTTATTTAAATCTTGTTTGGACTATTTAAAGGCTACCTAAGCTACCTAAAGGTTACGTAAAGGTTGCCTAAGATATTTAGGTTATTTATTAATGTGACATATTGCATGCATTAACTAGCCATTACACATGTGCATTTGCAACTATGATGTATAGTCATAATTCAAGTTAAACAAAACATCACATGTTGTCTAATCACATATGAACCACATTTACTAATCATAAAAACAACCAAGTTTTCATCTATTGTTGGACACCACTAATTGTGGATGATATGCAAACAATTTTCATTTTCAATTTTGTTCAAACTAATAATAGTCATAAGTCATAGTCACATTTACAACTTAAAACCACTTTGTAGTTGAATACATGGTTACAAATCATATTTACCATGGTGGCACAAAGGACAATTGAAATGGCAATCACAAAGATGATTCATTTGGACACAAGCTGTAAACACATGGGTTGGTATGAATACAATTGCTTGAAGTGTGTGAAACTATACATTTTGTTCTTACTAGCAACATTAGATAATGCCAAGTTGTTGCTTTAACAAATTGTTAAGCTAATGATGTCACTCATTTGCAATAATTTTAAACAAACACATAGAAAATTAAATTAGATGTTGGTTTTAAACATCTATCATGTTTAATTTTGTTGCCATCTCTATTTCTTTTTAAGTCTTTTTAATGAAACATTATGGAATGTTTTTCAAAAATGTTTATGTTGTTGGACGATCAAAACAATTGTTGGAGATGGAAGAAAAAATGCATCATCATCATCCTCAAAAAGATGAGAAGGACATTGAATGGCTAGTGTAATCAATAGTTCGATTTTTGCATATGTTAAAATAGTTGGTCTCTTTTCCTCTTTTATTGTCTACTTTTCTTTGTGTGGATTATATCACAAAAGTTTGGAGATATGTTTTTCATCCTATAACTTCAAACTCATATAGGATGGTTCTTTATTAACGATTATGCTCAAATAGGTCAATTTTGATTCAGTTTTTTTTTTAAATTTAATGTTTGTTTTAGTTCCCAATTAGTAATTATGTTCAAATAGGTTGGTTAGCAGTTAGGTTGGGATAAATTCCAATTAGTTGTCAATTAGGTTCCAATTTGACAAACAAGTATCAATTTTACATTGCTTGGATGTAGGAGGATATCAAAAACATGATCTCACCTCAATATGTTATTGAAAGATTAAGGAACATTTTTTATTATAATGTAACTTATGACTAATCATGCATTTGCCCAAAACAAGAATGTTAAAACAATGGACAAGTTTATTATGGAAGAACATTACAATCTACAAAAGATCCTAAAGATCCCTTGCGTGTTCAAAATAAATTAAAGCAGTGAATCATTTAGAATAGAAAATCCCTAAGTTGGCCAAAAACAAATTTCATTGCCTCTTTTTTTTAGCCTATCACCCAATTTTAAAACCTTCAAAAAAACATGGTGGATTAAATAGTCCCTCAATTGGCAACTTCCTTCATCACCTATTTTCTTTTACAACACCCAACTCAAAACCTTCAAAGAAAAAAAGGTGGGTGATATGGATTAGATAGTTTTGCAATTGGCAAAAGGGTAAAAACACACTCAAATGAACCACAAGCATTATTTTACATTAAAACTACATGTCTTTTTTCCCCAAAATATTTTTTCATATGAATGATATTTTTTACAACTTGTTATGAAAATTTAGTGAAGTGCCCCAATAAATCAAAAAATCATTTTTTAATAAAAATGAATTTGTAAAAGTGTACAATTTTTTTACATATTCTATCTTTCATTTTGAAAAATGATGATAATTTGAAATAATACCAAAAAAATTTTAATTTTAATCTAATGTAATATAAACTACAATTGTTTTTCAATATATCATGTACATTATACCGCACTTATATGTCATAAAACATTCTTGAAATTTTGAAATTTTCAATTTTCAAATGTACATACTTTGAATTTTCAAGGTTTTAAAATTCCACATTTTTTGAAATTGTAATTTTTTAAAATGTGTCTAATAGGAAATATTATTATCAACTTGGTTTTATTATATGAGTCCTTTGAAAGTTCATTGTAAATGTCCTTTTTTAGTGATAGAATTTTTTATTTTCAAAAGTCTTTAACTAAACCAAAACCTAAAATTGGATCAAATGGACTATTAATTTGAGATTTTTGACATTCATATGTGTTAGAAAGGAACAATGTGTCATGATTACCATGGTTTCAAATGGGAAAAAAAGATCTCTAATTTTTATGACAAAATCTAACATCCGATGTCTTTTTTGGTTCCTTTGAATGTGTTTTGACCCAAAAAGCTTCTTTCATCACCTATTTTTTCCTACAGCCTAACACGCAATTCATAACCTTCAAAGAAAAAATGATGGGTCATCTATATTAGATAATCCTTCCATTGATAGAAAATTTCCTTATTCACATGTTTTACCTTAAGCCCTACACCCAACTCATAACCTTCAAAAAACAATTATGGGTCATCTAGATTGGATAGTCCTTCTCAAGTCGCATGCTTCCTTCATCACCTATTTTTTCCTTAGGCTTGGCACTCAATTCAATGCATAACCTTCAAAGAAAAAAATGGTGGGTCAAATGGATCAAGTCCATCAATTGGGAAATTTTTTTTGTCACACTCATTATGTTATATAATGCAAGTTCCCCCAAAGACCATATAATTCCCTTGAAGAACTCTTTTCCATTAGTCCATAACTTGATGCGACCATTTTTTCATCATACTTGCAAATAATAGAACACCTAAAGTTTAGCGATGTTATCATCTTCCAAAAGCTTAATCTTACATATGCCATTTTCATTTTCTTCCATCAATGTTTCTTCCATTTTCATGAACTCTTCCATGTACATTGTACCCACCTGAACATCATTCGGCTAGTTTTTAAAAATGTTCACAAACATCTTTAAATTTTTTATGCCCAAATGAAAATGTTAGATGTTTGTGCATATTCCTACAATGTTGAATACCCTTTGTACCTTAATATATGACCCAAGAATCCCTAAATTTTATTGAGGCAAAAAGGAAACAAAAGAAAATCATGATTCATGAATTTTCTACCATGCAAACGAGTTTTTGCATTCATCATCAGTTACCTTCCTTATTTTATAATGGCTTGATTGTCCTTGACCACCAATAAAACCATCTTTGCATCAGTTTGCATCAAGTTATACAATGATGCACCTTTGAAATTGTTTACTTCATAATTAATCGATTTTGAATTGTTCACTATAGAAACGACAATAATTTCACTTGCAATAGACAAGTTCAATACCTTATAAGCATGAACCAACAATAAAAGTAAAGCATATTTGTCATCATCACCTACAATCAAATGAACTTTCTCCTTCCGAACATATTGTGTGATTAACTTTAAGCATTTGAAACATTGGTCCAACATCATACTGAAAATGTTATGAGCTTTATGTTCATGAAAGGATAACATAAATGAAAGGAAGGGCTCTAAGACTATTACCACTTGCTTTTGCCTTTGTTGCTAAAAAACTTGAAGCTCCACATCAACATCTTGAGTTCCAAATAAGTGGCAAATTTCACCTTCACTAAATTTTTTAACCCAAACCTATGGGCTCAACACACATCCTTGAAAGGCCATAAATTATTGTCAACCATAACAATATGCAATAATGTTCTTAAATTCAAACATTTCTTGGAATAAAATAACTTTTGAAGCAAATTTCATCTTCACTAGAGTTTTTAAAACTTGTGTGGGCGTATGCCCATGTGCAAACAAGCTTTCTACCACTCTTGGCATCCTTTTCAAAAAATTTAGTCCAAGTGATGGTCTTTTGCAAAATAAATTGACATTTTTTTTTTTATGGAGATTGATGTTAATCCAACACACACATTAATGACATCTATTATATATTGGTAGCATTTGAACATTGCATGTCCCCAACAACTCCAAATGTGAATGGTGTTATCAACAATAATGCCTGGCAACAAACAACATTTGAGGTAAGGCAATGGTCATAGTACTTAAATTGTTGCCTTCACTTGTTACATACTAAGATCATAACATTCAATCCATATGCTACTAACATCTCATTCGCTTGTATAGCCATAGTAGCGCCATATGTGTATGTAGTTTTAAACAAACCAATTATTACAAGACTAAGCTATGTGGTTCAAAAAATGAAAAATGAAAATGAAAGTGTCCACTCCTCCTATCGACATTCACAAATCAAAACTAATCATGCAAGTGTCACAAGATGTAAAAGCTTCAAAAATTAATTTCTCTTTGGTTTTTTCAACTAACTTTAATAGAATGTCATTCATCAACAAAAGGCCTTGATGGAAAATGAACATGAGCTTTCTCCTTTAAAATTAATCTTCTAAGGAGTGATAAATAACTCCAAATCTTTTTCAAATTGAATAGGATGGGGATCATTCTTATTGTAAAGAATGGTACAACCAAAAAAAGATGCAATGCTAGGTGGGGTGGGGTTAGACCTCTTATTTGCTAATCTTCTATTTCCAAATCCAACAAACTTTTCCCATTCAACCCATTCAATCCAAAATTTCTAGTGAATTATATCCAAATGTTTTTTGGATGCCAAAATTTTGTTGGCAAACTTGTAATTGATGCCTTTTCTGAATCCTACAAGTGCAACAATAGGGTAACACAAAACACATCTCAATTGCTTATGTTCAGGATGGGTTGAATTTACTTTCGAAGGAGTGATTAAAACATTGTTTGTTGCATAAAAAGCCAATGTTGCAACATTGCAACTCTTTGGCTTCCAAATGTCTCTTTGTTTTACCAACATAGACCAAAAAACTTCATCAATTGTGATTGTGGTAGAAAAATTTCCATCTACAATAATGCTAGGACTACCAACACAATCAACAAAGACTAATGCAAAGGTTGAACCATAATAATTTGGGTCATCTAGGCTATCTACAAATTCAATGGTAAAGTCAACCACAACATGAGCTTGGGGAATCAATGTTTTGTTGTGCAAATTCTCCATTTCCTAAAACCTGAACCAAAATAACAAAAACCAACACCAACCTTTGATAAGTAAAAAACTAATGCATAGACAAAATACAAATACAAATACAAATAAAAAATAAAACAAAATTTGGAATAAGATGACATACCTAACTTGTGAAGAATGATGGTCAATGTTCGTTGTGTAATCTAGAGGGAGGACCTTTGTTGTACAATTTGGATGATGGACAAAGCAACCTACCACAAAACATAAATAAAGATAAAACAACAAAATGCAAAACCAACTAACAAAGCAAAATAATAATTTGAAGGGGAAGAAGGGGTTGGGTGGATACAATGTAATGTAATGAAAGTAATGCAATGGACATTCATCATAAAGAAGTGATAGCCAAGGAGGAGAACTTATGGAAACACAAGAAACAAACAAAAAGAAAAACCCTAAAAGAAATGGGAAGTTCAATAATGAAGATTTGATAAAAATGAGTTGTAGAAAACATAATAATGCAAATAAGTCAAGTGAGGTGCAAGGTGATGGAGATTTGATGTGGGGCATAATGTAATGTAGAAATGAACTATAAAAAACAAAATGTTCGACAATGGAAACAAACTACAAAAGGCACACCAATGAAAACAACTATAAAAAACATAATGCTAGAGGGTTTAAACATGATTGGGCTACCCATTTGAAACATAAGGACTTGCTCCTAAAACTTCCAAATTCACCTTTTTTTCATTTTTCCCATGACATGTTTTACATTTCACTTTTTTTTCTCATGTCAAATGAATAATTTTGTTCCAAATTTTATATTGGCCTCTAAAGTATCTATTGTTGTCACTTATGAAAGTGAGAATAATAAAATTTATCCAATGTGGGCCAAGTTTTATCAATGGCCCAAAATTCACAAAAATTTGACTTTTAAAAAAAATTACATTCCAATAAGGCATTTGGTTCTTGTCAGATTCATGCATTTTATACACATTAGCACATAATGTGTTGGTGATAAAAAATCTTGGGCTAGAAAAAATTGTTCAAACATTTCTTATGAATCCTTAAATTGTTTTTTTTCATGAGACAAATCTTGGATTTCTTTCAAGGACTTGGTAGGAATCCTTAAACTTGTTCAAATTTAACATTCTATGCATAAAATAGTACCTTTGTAATGTATCTATCTATGAATGAAATCAAACTTTCAATATGAATGTTTCATTAAGTTTCAACAACATGTTTAAATGATGGTGTATAATGAATATAAAATGAAATAGTCCTTTTGGGTACCCCAACCATGCTTTGATTTTGGATATTCAATGTAAAACACAAAATAATCAAAACAAACTATAAAATGTTTGATGATGGAAAACATGAGGCAATGGGGATTGATGTAGTGTAATGGAGATGAACTATGAAGGGTTAAGCATTAAAGATAAATTGCAAAATATAACGCACAAAAAATAAGTTATAAAATGATTCATGAAAAAAGATGAAGATGAAAAGCTTAATAGAGACATGGAGACAAATGAAAAGAAAACCTTAAGGCCCTAAACCTTATAACTAAAAAGAAAGTCATGTTTTAAAAATAATCTTGGTTTGGTTCTACTTCTAAACCTTAAGGTTAATAGACCTAATTGGGTCCAGTTATATATATATAATTGGAAGTTAGGCTTTGAATTGGGTCCCATCTAACCTAGAACTAAAGTTAAGTTCATTTATTAATTCCCTCACCCCAATGGTTCCCCAATTTCGATTATTTTGACATTTCAAAATTTTGAATAGGTTTTAGTTTAGGTGTTTGGAACCAAAACTAGCAGTTTTAATTAATGGAATTAAAACCAATAATTATAACCAACAAAAGTGGGTAACCACCCAACATTTGCATGAACATACCTTAAGAATATTTTTGACAAAAAAATTATGTTGTTTCTTTGATTTTGTTAACCTTCCATTCTAGGTTTTTTTTATTTTAAAAATCAAAGAACCTCTGGTTGTAGTTTGTTGAAAATTTTCAAAATGTCAAAACCTTTGGTTCCAATTCTTAAATACTTTGGAATCAAAAGAACCATTTTTTAAAAAAAATTCAAAGAATAAGTTGTTTTCATGAAAAAATTGGTAGTTTAAGGTAGGTTTTCTACTTTTTCAAAACCTAGGCCTATAGTTCAAAACCATTGAACAATGAATTCTAAAACCCACTACTTAAGGTCAGAACTAGTTCTCTGATATTTAAAGTCAAAAGTATGTGACATGGAATTAAGGCAAAGTTGTCTACTATTTCTATTGTAGTGAACTATCACTTTTACAACATTGAAAAGTTTACTTTTAGTTTGTTTTTCATCATTCAATGAACAATGTTGGCAGCCCTACATGCTGAGTTGTTGTTTTGATGATCTAGGTTTTTGGAATTCTACTTGTTGATTTTTTTGTCTTGTTTTTGGTTTTATTGACCTCTTTATGTTAAGCTTATTAGTTGTTGGTGGTGTTTTGATTCTAGTTGTGGTGATTTGTCTTGAATCATTTATTTCTCGGAGCTACTTATAATGGAGGCGCGACACTTCAAAGCTTGGAAGGGATTTTTGAAGACAAATTTCAAGAAACTAAAAATGAGATGTGTAATAGGATGTGGTTTTCTTTTTCTTTGCAAAATGGTTATGTGTGTGTTTGGTTTTTTTGTAATCATGGTTTGAGAAAGGAATGTTCATAACAATTAGACTATGATGTATTCGTTTTCCACTACTCAAAGGGTTTAATTCCATTGTTAGGAGTTAATAAAAATAGTCAAAACAATATGGCACATTGGGAGATGATGAAAGACATAGGGAGATAAAGAGCTTACCTGAGGTGGTTCTTTAATTTCTGAGCTTGATATGCTTATATTAATATTGGTATTGTGGAATTGAGGGAATGAAGCATGTCTAGTATGGGAACTCTAAGGGAACTGTCAATTGTCAATTATTGGTAGATTTTAGGTGGGTAATTCCTTTGTAAAAATTCTTGGGCATGGTGACTGTGTTTAGGAGGATTGTGAACTTGTGATGTGGGTATGTTCTATTATCAATCTAGGAAATTAATGTTGGCCAATGTAAAGGTATGTGTGGGTATGTTGAAAGATTGGATTCACAATTGAGTGGGAAAGTTTATGGAATTATGTGGAGGACTAACACCTACATAAGGCAATGATAGCTCATGAGAGAAGCTCAAAGTGGTATGATCCCAATTAATGTGCTTTAGTTTGGAGCTACTAATGTTTGTTAAATGGTCTTCTATATCCAAATACAAAACTTTGGCATGAGATGGGAGTGTTGCAATTTGGACACAATTGAATAAACTTAACATATAACACTAATTTGAATCTTTTTTTTCTTAGGTGTGTTAATTCCATTATATAACATTGATTTGGTTTCCCTTTTCTTTCAGCATCAAAGCAAATTCTATTCTGTTGAACAACTTCTATGTTCAAGGCCATGTAGGAACATTATAGTTAGCATGAGTAACAAAATTGCAATTGAGGCATTTGATCAACATCAATTTAAGGGGCACCCACCTCCAAGTACCTTACTTCTATGCATTTCTAGCTTTGCTACTGTGAACATCATAGGTTTTGATCTTAGACAAGCCATACTAAGCAACATTGTAATCGGTGTAGCCTTGTCTTGGTTCTACATTTAAGCAGCCATATGGTTGAAGGTGTTACAAGATGAGTGGAATTGGATCCTCATCAACACTAGGAGTACCAGATTCTTCTATCGATTAGGATGGCCTTATAATTCAAAATGAAGCATTGCAAAGATTTTATGGAAAAATAAGAAGCCTTACCTTTGATAGGTGACTTATGGATACATGTTGATCCATCTTTACTGGGAGGAACAATGATGTTCTTCAAACCCAACATGCTAAAAAACTATATGTGAAGGATTGGATCATTAAAGTAGACCTAATTGGTAATTCTACCTATGTATTAAGCTAAAAGTTGTGCAAGAATGGAGAAGGGGCTTTGGTTTGGGTGTATGCACATTGTGATGATGTTGATTTCAACAACAAAATAAAAGGAAACAAATCATTGATCACAGAAGAAGAGCAACGTAAACTAGTTGCAAAACTTTGAAAGTTCATATTATTGAGGAGAGTGGTTGTGATGGAATGCAAACCAATCTCAAAACAAGGGGAAGCAAACTACTATAAATACATCCTCTAACCCTTTACCTTGTATTTTTATTCATTCTAATTTTAAAATTATGAAGGAGCCTCCATATGTTGGAGATGTATGGGTACCAACACTACCTATAGATCATAGTAGGTTTGTTAAAATCTTCGTACTTAGCATGCAAGATTTGATCAAGCTTCAAAACAAAATTTTGAAGATTAAACATGTTAGGGTAACTTTTAGATTATTGAATTAGATCCTAAAGGTTGACCATTTTGGAAGTCATAAGTGGGTAATGGAAAGTGAAAATCATTACCAATGTCTACATGTTTTGCTTCCCTATTTTCTAGGCCTTCAGTATCTAGGGTTTTCACAGGTAACCTCTTCCTAAAAATTCTAGCCTTAGAAAACATGTCATGTTTTGTTTTGCAAAAACTATTCAACTATTTTAAAATAGCCTATTCATCATCAACCAATACTTCTAGATAATTGTTGGTAGCAAATAATGGTTTACCATCTTTCCCCCACTTCTAGAATTGTTCCTATGTGGGCCCCATATTGGTTAGAGCAATATCCACATTCTATGCCACAATTTTTTGTCTTGTGAGGTAGACCACATTTTGCACATTTTGGCTTTAAGTCACCTATACACGAGCAAGTAGTGCCAATGTGATCACTTGCTCTACAAATTTAACACACTATAGAACTAATCCCTGATGGAATTGCTCCAACACTAGATGATGATCCCTTAATGAAATTAATGAATGACCCATTCAAAACAATCACCTGTTTTTCCAACATTGTATCATTATGCATGTTTTTCTCATGTTCTTCCTTGAGGGGCTCAAAAGGAGTTTCTCCCAACTCTCTTAGCACTCTTTCCACTTCATTAACAATTGCCAACAACTCCTCTACATTTGCATAGGTTTTCACCATGCATAACTTTTTGATCTAAAGACACAAACGGGCAATGAATATGCATCTTTGTTCATCATCCTTGATTTTTCCTTTCCTAAATAATTTATCCAACCTATCAAAATATGGTTGGACCCATTGTCTAGGCTCTTGTGTAACCCCGTCCAACTTCACTCTTTTAATTCATCCACATCCACATCCCCAATTTTTGCTATACTTGTTTTCACTTCATTCCAATCAACAGGCGTCATTTGTAGCTTTTTGAACTAGTCCTTTGCCTTTCCTCGCAAATTGAATTTTGCAATTTTAAAAAGTTTGATCTCGTCATATCCACACACTTCAAATGTCATCTCCAACCATTATGTCCAATATAATACATCTTCAAATTCCTTGCCCTAAAACAATTCGTCCATACCTTTAAGACTTATCATCATGGATCTACAATTTAATGACCAGTCTACTAAAATACTCAACCACTTTATAAAAGGAAATTTTTTTTTATCCCCCATGGAAACCATCTAGTTGGCAATACTAGGGGAATTGGAATTGCTAAAAAGTTTGGTCAAGCTAGCCTTGAGAAAGAGAAATGAAGGGATGAAATTTGTCAACCTAATCAAGGCTAAAGGATTCAATGCATGTTATACGAAAGTTCAACATCAATAGAAATCATCAAAATAAAACACTACCTCTTCTGGTTGAAATTGTTAACAATATGTTGGAAGGTTTAATAGATATAGGTGCATCCATGTCAATGATGTCTACAATTGTGCTATGGGAATTGGGACTTATGCATATGGTCACTAAATCTTAATCATATAAAACTGCATCTAGAGTGGTGGTTCAAACATAGGGTAGGATTACAAAATTACCTGTGAAAGTTTGGGACATCCAATGTATGATGACCTTTATGATTGTTGATACTGATAGCTACAACATCCTTTTAAGTCTTGATTATTTTATCAAAATAGGTGTTGTTGTTATTGATGTGGAAAAAAGGTTAATCTAAGTTAGATAAGGACTAAATAACAATGTTTAGATTCCTCCATTGAACATGGTAAACATGTTGTAGTTGGTTGTGGAAAAGAAGATGCATTTGATGAGAATCTACAAATATGGGGTATTGGGCCTCAACCAATGTTAATTTCAGGAGAATTTCCAAACATGTAAAAGGCCAGCCTATAATTGTCTAAAAATGATAATAATTTTAGTTCATTTGAGTATTTTGATGAGGAGATGAAAGAAAGAACAAATGATGAACAAACTAAAATGTTTTTACATGGTAATCTAGAAGTAGCTGAAGATCTAATGGAAAATGGGCTTGAAGCTTTTGTGTAGAAGGAAAGTCTAAGTCAAATTTTGAGTCTGCTCCTAGAAGAACAATTGGACAACTTGATGTTTGGGGAAATATCTGACACAAATGACTTTGAGGACTGGATTAAATGTGTTAAGCAAAAGGAAAAAGCTAGACACATACAATTCATGAAAATACCTCTGATACTTTGTGTGTTCCAATTGGAATCAAATACTAATTTCAAAATGAAACAACCATAATCAAGGCATTTGCGGATGCGAGGGAATGTTAAGCTAAGATCAAATCTAAAATAAAGGTTGATCCATCTTTGGGGAAGCAAAATACTAACCAATTATGGGAGTTAGAATAGTTTCCAGATATTTTTACTATGCATAAAGGTGAATTGAAATGTTGCAAATATGGAGAGCATGTGGTAGATATACACAGATGTCCACCTTATAGAACCACACCAAGTCATTTATCTTTTTGGGAGGAAACTGAAGTCAAGAAGTAGATTGATGCATTGGTTTTGTTGGGAAAAATGACTTGCCCAGTACCTCAAAATACACCTACAAAATAACTTTACTTATAAAAAGGATGGCAATATAGGTATTATGGTGATTGCAAACCATTGAATTTGCAAACCCGCCACAATGCATTTCCGATTCCACTGGTTGATGACGTTTTAAATCAATTGAACAAGTCTTAGTGATTTTCTGCTTTGGATTTATAGTTAGGGTTTTGGCAAAATAATTGTGGATGTTGAAGATGTGTACAAAATTATTGTGATTACCATATTAAGTCTGTGATGCCATTTGGGATGAAAAATGCCACTAGTACTTTTTCTCAGACAATACGAAGGTATTTGGAGCCTATATGGACAAGTTCTTGAAAGTGTTTGTTGATGACTTGAATGTTCACAATTTGATTTGGGAGGAGCATGTTGAGCATCTTCAATATGTGCATCTAAGGTTGAGGGAAGTAAACTTAAAACTAAACCCTAACAAATGTGAATTTGCAAAGACCAACTTAACATTCTTGGGTCATGTAATGAGTTGGGATGGTACACAACTTGACCCTAGGAAAATAAAACTTGTCACTAAATTTCCAATACCTATTTCTATGATAAATGTGTGAACAATTTTAGAATTAATTAGTTATTCTACAAATTATGTAAAAGTATATTTTTGGATAACTCTACCATTGTTTGACCTAACCAAGAAAGATAATGTGTTTGATTAAAACATTAATTATCATAATTTTTTTGATTTGTTGAAAGTTGCCCTAGTTTTTGCTTTGATTCTTATTAGACCTGATTTCACCAAAGCATTCATTCTTGATGTTGATTGGTCTATATGAAGGGTATGAGCCATTTTGTCACAAAAAGATGGGAAAATTGAACATGTTATTACTTATGCCAGCAAAGGGCTTTCCCCTATGTAGAAGAAATTTCACCTTGTGGAAGGTGAGTGCTATGGTTTAATGTGGGGCATTATGCACTTCAGACAATATCTATATAAAAATTATTTTACTTTGCAAATGGATCATAAACCATTAAAGTGTTTGGCAATAGTGTCTAATGTATATGGCAAAAAGTGCAAATGGATTAATACCTTGCAGGACTTCAGCTTTAAGATTGTTCACAAAGCTAGATCCAAGCACACCAATGTGGATGCACTAAGTAGAAACCTGATTGATGTTACTGAAAAAGAAGATGAAATGCAAGATGAGATACAAGATTGCAAATTATTACAAGTGGGCAAGGAGTGTAATGAAACCTTATGGACAAGTAGATGGAGTTTAAAAATAGGAAAGATATTGTAACAATTGGGGAGCCAAGGCTTTCTGAATAATCTATTCATGGTGGATGTTGAAAAAGTTCAAGAGACTAAGGCCCCAAGTGCTTTTGATGTGATTGCTAATGAAATTGCAATTAACGTTATTAGGAAGTTGTCAAAAGGATGCAATGCTAACTCTTTGAAGATAAAAAGGTGTGAGTTGTGGGATGTTAGAACACATTAGTGAATGGTGGAGGAAGCATAAGCTATTGCTGATGGTGATGAGGAGGTGGAGATGTCTAAATCAAACAGCGATTGGGAAGTTGCTAAGAATATGGAGATTTGGGAGGACAAATTAAGCATGGATATATTGAATAGGCAAACATTTCTTATTGGATGCAATGATGAAGAAAGAATAAGGGTCAATAAGCAAATGTTGCATTACTACTAGAGTAATGACAATTTGATGTTAAAAAGGTTGGTGGTGCCATGGCCCAAGGAACAACACCAAATCATTTTGGATTTGCACAAAGAAATTGGCCATTTCAATGAAGGAAGAACACTTGCTGAAATGAACCAACGGTACTTTTGGCACAACATGATTACTGATGTTAAAATGATGGCATGCACTTACAAATAATGTCAACTAGTTAGAAGAATTGGAAATGCTAAATTTGAACCTGAGGAGCTAAAGTGCATTTTAATTTGGGATAAATTCTATCATGTGGCATTTGACACAATTAATCTTCTTCCTAAAACAAAAAATGGGAATGTGTACATTCTAATAGCCATTGACCACTACTCAAAATGGTGCAAAATGAAAATTGTGATTGATCATGATGCAAAAATTGTTGCAAGATTTTTAGAAGATGGAATAATCTATAGATTTAGGGTTCCAAAGTATGTTTTGATTAACAACGGGTCAAAATGGGCTACTGAATTTAGTCAACTATGCAAGAATTATGACATTTTGCATCAATATACTACATAGCAATGGCTAAGATGTAATGGAATGGTGGAAAGATTGGTCAAGACCTTGAAACATAGATTAATTGTTTTATCAATAACACCTAAACATGCATAGGATTAGGACACATAATTACCCAAAATTTTGTTTGGATACTAATGTGGGTTCCAAGCTAATACAAAAAAATTTCCACATATGGTTTTAATAGGGAGAACTCCCAAATTGAGAGCTAACAACTTTTTGAACCTATTGGGGTAGATGCAAGTTAAGGTGCCTCACAAGTGGTAAAAGTTTTACTCCCAAAAGTCCATATTTTAACACTAGAATGGACAAAACAATTTAAAACCAATTTCAAGTGGGCCTTATGTGGTGATTAATCAACTAATAAAGTTCATATGAAAAGCTACCCATCTAGACAATTTTTTACATACATGTTAGGGGGGAAAAAATATCAATCCAATAAAAAATGACCAAAATAGGGACTTAAGAAAATAAGGTCCAAATTTGGTGACTCAAAAATCCATAATTATTTGTTGGTTAAAATTTTTTGTTGTAATTTTCTTCAATCCTTTTTTTTCCATCAAGTATCATATATTGAGTCCCTATAAAAAAAATATTGAGATCAAATCATAATAAAAAATGCATTTGAATACTAATGCAGAACCTAGACCATAGTCCATATGTTCATTTTAAAAGTCCATTATTATATGATTTATGTATGTTTATTGAACTTCAACCCTCAATAAATATTTTTATTCAAGTTGGAACTCTTAATTCACAAATATTTTTGTCAAATTGATAATTTTACAATGTGTTTGTGACATTTGAATCAAGTACACTTTGCAAAAAGTCCCAAAAGGGACAAAAAGTGAACCACCTTAGTGTGCATTCACTCGTTGGTGCAAACTTTTGATGATGATGGTGAACTGGCCTTTATGGCTAAGCAAATGATCATCAAATTGCAACTTATTGCCAAACTCCATGGAAAAATCAATAAGAATGCATCCAAGCACATGTTCAACAAAAACGAGCATTTGTTACTCATAGGGTAAGCAAATGTTTCTTGGATTCAAGGAAGGTGAAACCTATGTGAAGATGAAAAAACTAGGGAAAAAAAAGTCCTTAGTGTTTAGTTGGGAAGGTCCTTTCCATTTTATGAAGTAACTTGATGGTCACATGTATTACTAAACATGATGAGGGTGAAAGAATTTGTGTGATCAAAGGTAAGGAGGAGAAATCATGTGACAAACCTATTTGCAAATGTTCCATGTTGCACATTGATTGATGAGAATTAAGGGACTCAACTAAATTTAAATGGGAGATGTTACATTTGTAAAATGTAATTAAGGCAATGTTGTCTACTATTTCTATTGGTGTGAACTATCACTTCTACAACATCGAAAAGTTTACTTTTGGTTTGTTTTTCATCCTTCAACAAATAATGTTCATAGTTTTACATGCCAAATTGTTGTTATGATGATCTAGGCTTTTAGAATTATACCTACTGATTTTTTTGTCTTGTTCTTGGTTTTATCGACCTTTTTATGTTAAGTTTATTAGTTGTTGGTGGTGTTTTGATTTTGGTTGCGATGATTTGTCTTGAATCATTTATTTCTTGGAACTACTTGTAATGGAGGTGTGACGCATTAGAGCTTGGAAGGGATTTTTGAAGACAGACTTCAAGAAACTAAGGTTAGAGATGTGTAGTAGGATGTGGTTTTTTCTTTGCAAAGGTGGTTGTGTGTGTTTGGATTTTCTATAATCATGGTTTGAAAAAGGAATGTTCGTAACAATTAGACTATGATGTTCTTTTTTCCAATTGCGCAAAAGGTTTAGTTCGATTGTTAATAGTTAGTAAAAATAGCTAGATAATATGGCACATCAGGAGATGATGAAAGATATAGGGAGTTAGAGAGCTTGCCCAAGGTGATTCTATAGTTTTTGAGCTTGATATGTTCATATGGGTATTGTGGAATTGAGGGAATGAGGCATGTCTAGTATGGGAACTCCGAGGGAATTGTCAAATGTCAATTATTGTTAGATCCTAGGTGGGCAATTCCTTTGTAAAAATTCATGGGCATGGTAATTGAGTTTAAGAGGATTGTGAACTTGTGATGTCGGTATGTTCTATTGTCAATCTCAGAGATTGATGTTGGCCAATGTAAGGGTATGTGTGGGTATGTTAAGAGCTTAGATTCACAATTGAGTGGGAGAGACTATGGAATTGTGTGGAGGACTAACACCTACATAAAGCAATGATAGCTCATGAGAGAAGCTCGGAGTGGTCTGATCTGAGTTAATATGCTTTAGTTTGGAGCTACTAGTGTTTGTTAAGTGGTGTTTTGTATCCAAATACATAACTCTGGCATCAGATGGGAGTGTTGCAATTTGGACACAATTGAGTGAATTTATCATACAGCACTAATTTGGATCTCTTCTCTGTTAGGTGTGTCAATTTCATTATATAGCACTGATTTGATTTCCCTTTTCTTTTTGTTATAAGTCAACATATACCCTACTTTTACCCACCAATATATACATATTGCAAGTTCCAAAAAGTGAGAACCTCCCAACACCCGTTAAAACTTGTAAGCAATGTTGGACAGTTCTCCAAAGAAAAATTTGGTGGATAAGGGTCAGGTACATGGATCCTTGACTCAAGGTTCTCAAAAAATTCAAGGAACTGGCCAGTTTCCCTATCTAGGCAAATGCAATTTGCAAAAACTGAAAGACCCTGTCAAAGAACCTAGAAGTGAGAACTGTAGACTAGTTTTAAAAATCAGATAACCGTCTTGGAACCGGAAATTCTTTTGATTCCAAAATTTTCCGAAAACTCGATACTCTAGGGTTTGACAAAATCAAATAACCGCCCAGCACCGGCTCAACAACAGTTGGAGAGAGATGAGGGAAAGAAGAAAAAATTACACTATGTAAAAGACAGAGAAACGCTGTGACAAACGGGAGAAGGAAGTAGTTAAAGAAGAGACAACCCGAAGAAGGGCTACAAAACCCAAGAGGAAAAAAAAGAGGGAAAGACGACAAACCCTATGTGAAAGAAAAAAAAATAGATAACCGTCCTAGTCCGGATATTCTTTGATTCTCAAAACTTTCTGAAGAATTGGAACCGTAGGTTATTGACAAAATCAAATAACTGCCCACCACAGGTTAAACAACAGTTGGAGAGAAAGAAATGGGAAAGAAGAAAGAACTACACTAGGTCAAAGACAGAGAAAACTTTGAGAATTATGTTAAAGAAACAACCCGAAGCAAGAAGGGCTGCAAAACCTAAAAGAAAAAAGCAGAGGGAAAGACGAAAAAGACTATGTAAAAGAAATAAACGCCCAACAAGGGTTCAACCATAGGTGGAGAGAAAAAGAGCGAACGAAGAGAATTACATTAGGTAAAAGACAGAAGGAAGTGGCACCTAATTGAAAAGACAACCCGAAGAAAGAATCGCTGCAAACCCTAAAACAAAAATGAAGGGGGAAAAACAGAAAGGCCTATGTAAAAGACAACAACCACTGGAAGAGAAAAGAGGAAAAGAAGAGAACTGCAGTAGGCAAAAGACAGACAAAATGTTATAGGTAAAAGAGAAGGACGTACCTAGTGGTTGAAGAGACAACCCGAAGAAGGAAGGGTTTACTAACCCTAAAAGAAAAAGGAAGAGGGAAAGACAAAAGACCCTATGTAAAAGACAACAACTCCGGCCCAACCCCACCCCCCGGTTGTGGCGGAGCGCAAGGGCAATGGAAGAAGAGGAGTTGCAGAGCGCGAGAGGGAGGAGAGCGTTGTTGACGCCGCTACTCGTGTCACTGCAGGCATGGCTCCTCCGGTTGATGTAATTCCTGCTTCTGCTTCACTCGTGTTGCCGTCTCCGTTGGCTTCCTCTCCTGCTGCTGTTCACGGAGTCGTAAGTTCTTCAGAGACGACGACATCATCCAGTTACATGGTATGTATGTTGTGTTTTCTTTAATTTATTTTCACGTTCCGATTTTCTTATCCTTCCTTCATCAAGCCTTTTCTTAAGGAATACACTAGTGGCAATGTATGTGCTTGAATCGTTGTTGAAGGAAGTGATGGCGCAACCGCGGAGGACTATTGTTTCATGGCGTCGTCATTTTTGTTTTTGTTTTCCATCGTTAGGGTTAGAAGGTTAGTGAAACAGTCAGAGTTTGTGGCAGTTTTTTAGCGGCGTCGGTATATGTAAAGCACTTCTTCTTGGCAGGAGAAGGCGGAAGAAGAGGAGGAGGAGGTGGTGGTGGAGGAGAGGACAGAAGAAGAAGTAGTTGGAGAATTGCTGAGTATGCTGGAACAGCAGAGGAAGTTGGTTCATCTTCAGATTGAGGAGCTTCAACACATAGTGACTCTTCAGTGTGGTTTAACTGGCGTGAATCCTTTACGTCAAGCAATGGTATGCAGTTTCTTCACTTGCTAACAGAAGAAAATTGGGGATCCCGTAAAAACAAAAGTGTGTAGAAACTTTTGTAGGTGAACTTTTTTGTTGGTTTGGAAGCTCTTTAAACTTGCACATTTGAGCATGTGATTTTATGGTGGAATTTTGAGAGCCTCGCCTGGATTTTCAGTCTTTCTAGAAAACCTAGGGTTTGGAGATTGACTGTATGGCTGTAATGGTGGGGAGATGATGTATGTGGACATTGTCTTTGGTGCCTAAAACGTGGGCTTGTTTCTCCGATCCTCTTCTTGTTTTGTGGGTTGTTTGTAACATTTCCTTGTCCAATAGTTGAGAGCACAGGGCCAAGAGAAATTTGTTGAAACTGATCTGTACAGTGGAAAGGAGCTGTTGTAGTATCTGCTTCCTGCCATGAAGGATTATTCTCAGTGACAGGGACAGTGCATATTCTTGGCAACTGGCTGGAACTATTAAAGTGGTTTTATGCTGTTGGAAGATATTGTCATAGTTTCACTTGTCCAATCATTAGGTTGAGAGTCATGGAGTGTAAGGGTTGTGGAACAAAAGCATGCCATCAGTTGCCTGCTTAGAGGATGAGTTCATTCAGCATATTTCTGCACTTTTGACTTAACCCAGGATTCTAACAAAGGTTGTGTACTTTGTTGACTGCTTATCAAATCTTGAACTTTGGTTGTGTGCCTGTGGCAGGCAACAGCTCTTGGAAACAATGGAGGTGAGCTGCATTTTGTGTATTTTCATCGCTTTCTTAGTGTTACAGCCAAGACTATGTACAAATGTGTGTTTAGGAGATAGTCAGGAGCAATAGGATGGTCTTTAAACTGAACTGGTTCAGATCCACCTGATTTGCTTTCTACCCACTGATTTTCATTACTTTTTTTTCTTGCTTTGCTTGCCCATTCCCTTGTTTTAGCCTGCATCACAAAAAATAAACTTTGATAAAGAAATTCCTGGATAGTCTAAAATTTGGTCACAGCTATTAGTTAGAAGTTGTAAACAGATATACTACAGAGGATTAAGAGCATCTCATTTATGGGTATATGGTAGTGGAGGGAGCTCTTGCTTGGTTAGGATCTGCATTTGAATTAGTTACATTGGCAAGGTTCAGGAAGAAGGGTGGTTGATGTAGTGGTTTGGGATCAATTACAGAATTCCATTGTCTATGTCTGTCACCAGGTTGTTCTGCTCCAGTTTGGAATGTTGGGTATAACAGACAATTGTTTTGTATTACAAGATATCTTGGACTGACCAAACATGCAGTCCAAAGGTAGATGAAGAGAGATGAAGGAATGCTATGTCTTTTTTGTCTGATGTTATGAGATGGTGATACTGGCAGGGAAGAGGTTGGGTGGTGCACTTTCTCCAGAAGCGTTGAGTTGTTTGCGTGCTGTATTTGCTGTGAAGGACACCATCACAAAGAAAGAGGCAAGAGATATTTGTGCCCTGTCCGGTGCTACCCTTACTCAGGTGTGTGCATTGAAATCCTAATAAATTCCTATTGTGCTGGACATGGAATGTTGTACTGATTCAAACAAAGCCATTCATATTCATCACAAGATCTTGCAGAATTTTGTTTCCCTGTGTTATGGTATGGTGCATAACCTTAGTAAATGGTTTCCTGGTTTTCTTGACATTCCTCTGTTACCATTGCATCTTATGCAGGTTAGAGAATATTTTGTTACCCAGCGGTCGCGTCTACGAAATCTGGTGCAGAAGTGCTCTGATGTGGGGGAGAGGAATTTGGTCACAAACGCAGAGGTGCAATTGCAGCAGCCTCCAAGTACAGCGACTGCTGAGAGCAACAGAGGCTTTACAAAACTCACTGATGGGGAGTCTGTAGACATGCTGCTTGAGTTAATGCGTTCTGAGAGGACCTTCAAAGGGCAAGGACAGCTGCTTCAAGTTATTTTGCAAACTGAACCTGGACTGATCTTAAGGAGGTATGAATGGTCTTTAGAGGTGTACAGATGTGCCAGAGGAACCTTACTCTTCCAATGCAGAAGGTGTCCCAATGGTTTAGGCTCCTTGAAATTTTGGGTGAAACTAATGTGTGTCATCATATCCAAGAACCTGCTTTGTTTGACTTTGACTTTTTAGCAGTTCTCTACAACTGCTGAAGTGTGTTCTGTCAAAGATTTGACTCAGTTTAGCTGACAGCATCTAGAAAGGGCTATTGGTTGCTGTTCTTTTGTTATCTGCATAATGTTTTTAGCATTCATGCAGACCTGGATTGCTGGGAAGGATTGCTGAGGCCATATATGCATATTTAATGGTTCTTTGATTGTGGGGTCCCAAAGTTGGGTTTAGATGATTCTTAGTGCCAAATAGTTCTATGTACACTGTTTATGCTGCGGGCATATAATAGCATCATATCAGTTGGGTTTACAGCAAGTAGATGTGTTTGGGGTTGCTGGATTTCAGGTTTCTGGAGAAAGGGGGTTTAAAGATTGTTTACAGGTGGCTGATCCAAGCCAGCTCAGACAATCAGTCCAGCCTTCTTCAGATATTGCTTGAGGTTTGATGATCTTTTCCCTCTTTCCTGCTATGGATGATGCAGACTGGGGAATGATATGCCAAGGTCCTAAAACACAACATAAGGTGCCTTGCATGTAATGAAAAATGGAATATGTGAAGTCCCTTTGGGCTCCACTGCCTTCTCCTGGCACAAATAGAGAACCTGTTATGTTAACTGGCGATGTAATATATATGGCCCAGCAGTCATAATGAAATAGAAGAGCTGATGGGCAGTCATCCAGTTCAAAGGGACGGGTGACAAGTTTCCAGTCTGGTTGGGCCACTGGTAGGCAATGTCTTTTGTGCTCAAAAACCTGAACCCTAGCCCTTATTATTGGTTTTCTGGGTACAATCTGATGGACTCAGGCTCATGTGATGTCATTCACAGGGTCCCCCAACAGCCCACCCATACAGACCCCACCCCCCACAAGAAAATCTGCTCTGACCCATTTAGGTCAGGACACGAATTGAAGCGTTGGTAGACATTACGATGGTCACAACTAGAGAGAGATTATCTTCAATATATGTAGCAATTGCATGGTGTGTTATAGAGTGTCTTTGAACTTATCTTTCCTGGTTGCAGGTATTGTCTCATTTGCCAATGACTCATGCAATTCCCCCTCAGATGTCTGCTTTGTTGCAGCCTGTTAACAAACTCCGCTTTTATCACTTGTCTGGTGAGCTTGCAGCACTTCCAATTTCTAATAGTGTCCCTTCATTCCCCTGTGATTTTTTCTTCCTACAGTAGTTCCTGCCCTTATCTGATATTGGAGTCTTGATGGGGGAGTTAGATGTTGCCACCTTTGCTCGGGGGTTAATGTCCAAGTGGAGCAAGCTCTTGATGAGTAAGGCTGATGCAAGGAGGACAGCAGGATCTGTTGCACCTGTTACAGCTCCAAAAGGTACATGCATATGTGTGTAGTGAAATGAGCTGGACTTCGTTATCCTCATTGCAATATTCATCAGGGAATGGGCCACACTGGCTTAATTGAGGGAGCCATTCCTTGGCATTCTGTGTGATACCACTGTGTGGGCACCGTGGACTCCAATAAGTTTTCATACTTATTTTTTCTTCTGGATTACAAACACCCTGGTGCACTGTTTGTTCTATGAATTGGAGAGTGACAATGGCTTGTGCCTTGTTGGCAGATTTGTCAGAGTCATCACCTGGTTTACGGATAAGACAGAGGTCTGTATTCTAATTTTATCACTTTTTGCAGCCAGTGAGAATGATAATATACCTAGCATGGCTGCACGCCATTCAGAAGAATAACCTCATGTAGTCGTATTCAGTTCCACAACTGTGCTTGGATGATTTATTAGCAATTTTGATGACAATTTTTTTCAGAGGCTTGGGTACCAATGTGCTATCAATCCCATTCTGTGTACAGCTTGTATAGATGTTCTGTTGTCAGCCCTTTTTGGCCTTTTACATGTGCAGGGATGCTGCAGTTGTGGTTACAGGCTATGACCACCAGAAAAAGAAAACAAAGATAGGTATGTTTAGGCTTTAAATGAATGATTCTTGGAGAAGAACTCACCCTTACTCTAAAGCATTGCTGGATATATATATTGCAAACATTATGCAACGAAAATGAATGTAAATTCATGTAGTGCTGTTAGGTTTTTGGTGGTCCTGACAGGAGTTGGGCCAGTTATCTTAATTTTAAGAATCACTCTAAAGCATTCCTGGATATATATATTGCAAATATTATGCAATGAAAATGAATGTAAGTGCATGTAGTGCTGTTAGGTTTTTGGTGGTCATGATGGGAGTTGGGCCAGTTATCTTAATTTTAAGAATCAGAGGTCTATGTACCAATGGTTTCTCATCCTCTGTGTTTTATAGGGTTGACAGCTGAGGTAGCACAGTCCAAAAATCGAATATCTTCTGCTGCAGAGAAGATGACAGGGGATGAGAAGGCTTCAACTGAGAGGGTGAGTGTATATTGTGCAGGTTTTGTTGACATCTTCCAATATGACATTCCAGTTGATAGGAATTGGCAGAATCTTGACATGTTAAAGCTGTCACTGAGGTGCCAACTGGCAGTTCTGGTAGAAAACCATTAGTCATCTTCTACTTTGTCTAGGTTTGCAGGTTGCATGTGTTTGATGTGGTTTTTTTGCACAAGCTTGTTCCAATGTTTTTTAAGTTCAACTGCATGAGTTTCCATGTTTTCTTGAGCATCTTGCAGGGATCCTTGCAGAAAGCTCTGGATGTTCCATCTTCTAGCAATGGTCTGCCAGCATCACCTGTTCCTTTAGCTAGGTAATACCCATATATCCAGTATATTATGTGAAACTGTGTTATGACTCCATAGTGGAAAGATCTGTATGAACTTGGTCACATGGGTGATCTGAGTTCCAGCCATGAGCAAGGTGTTCATTCTGGTTCTGTAGATATTGAAATCTTGAGACTGGTGGATTTTCTTGATTTGAGTTTTTGGTTGGTTGCATGCAGGAGCTCTGGTACTTTTCAGGTGTCAGAAAGTGCATCCAGTGCAGTACCAATATCAAGAAAACGGTCTCTCGCTGATCGTATCCCCCTCATTCCTAATGTTATCTGTAGCTTTTGAGTAGCAACCCCTTCTCCTTTCCAGATACTTGATGTTTTTGAATGGCTATGTCTGTCAGCGCTAGCCAACATCATGACTCAATCTTGCCCTGATTTTTTAGCACACTGTTTTATACTTAAAACTATACATACTGCATCAAGTAGTCACCAGTGCTGTGCTAAAAGGTGTGCAGGATATCCCCACCAATGCCCTCTGTGTAGGTGTCTCTGTGCTTGAGGATTAGATGCTTGCTTGTACAGAGGCAAGCAAAATGGAATGAAGCTTACCCTCACAAGCTTGTTGGAGCTTGAAAGAGGATACCATTTTCTGATTAGCTGTCTCTTGAATGGAAGCCAAATTGATGACTAAGTTTTCCCATTTCTTCTGGGAATGCAAGAGAATCTTAGGACACAGATTTTCATATAATCACTTGTCTGATTTTGAGCAGAATTTTTTCACTTATCTGCACCTGCTATTTGGGAGCTGATGAAGTCAGTGGGATGTCATGTCAGCTTGTCACTAGTCAGTAACATTTCATGAAGTTGATGGTCTGATACTTTGCGAGTGACACTCACAAGGTTATGAGTTATGACCCGGCCAGAACTGACAGAACATTAGTTCTTGTGGAGTTTTCTCTGCAGTCACACTGATATATATCTTGCCTGAGTGTTAGTTCTTGTTGACCATCAATATTCAGCTCTGGTCAGTAAGCACTACCTTCTGCACTATGTAGCGGTGTAAGGTCAGGACACATGTGTAAGTCCTTGACAGGAAATAGAAGCGAAGGAGAGGCGTACAGTGCTACCTGTCGAAGATATAGGGGGTGGAAGTCGCTGGAGAGACGTTAATGGGAGGCGTCCAGTTGTTTCAAGAGACAAGATGTCACGACCCCTCTCTGCAGATGAAATTCGTAGAGCCAAACAGCGTGCCCGGCTTCTACAGGCCCCTACTTCAGGTGTGGGAGTAGACAAGTCTTTAGTCACTCAAGAGCCTGCCCAAGGCCGTGGGAAGCCCACACAAGTTGGTGATGGTTGGTCACTGGACAGATTCACATCTTCTGAGATCGGAGAAAGGGTTTCTTCAGGACATATTGGTGATGCAGAGTCTCTGGATATGCCTTCATCAATGCCATCTGGTAAGGTTTGGTTGCCTTCTTTTGAATAGGTGGATTGACTTAGAGTGAAATGGTCTTCATCTGCTCTAAACATTGATTGAAAAATAGGAATATCCCTGCTGGCTGATGATACCAATGAGTCCAAATGACGATGGCAACCAGATTATGGACAGTGGTGTTTCTGCAGATTTCCATTGTTCAAACAGGATATAATGGAAATTTGTAGTGGAGATACATGTTTGTCTCTACTCAGTTTTAAGTATGTGGTGTTGCTGAAAATCCAGGACAAAGTAAGATTGAGGGAGTAAAGGAGGAGCAGAATTTAATCATACCAGATTCACAAACTGCTGATGCAACATCAGGAATTGTTGATGGCAACCGAGCAACCTTTCTTGCATGGACTGTTCCACCAGGTAGTTGGGTGCTTTACCAAGATGTACCTGAAAGTATCCATGATACTTATTTCTTTGTCTAATGGGGGTCAACATCTAATCTCTTCTATGAAATATCAGGACTGTTTCAAGCATGAGGCTGAGAGCTCCATGTGTCAACAGGTCCAGAATAAGGATTAACCTTGTGGCCATTTTGTGTTTAGGTACTGTCAGTTTCTTTGCACAATATACTGAGTACAGTTCTGTGATGCACCTGCAGAGATGAAGGTCAAAACGAGCTGGGGTTTAGCTGCAGGAGAAGAGAGCAAGGAAATGGAAGCTCAGACTCTTCGTGTAAAGCGGGAGGAAGAAGCTTTCTATCCCAATCTGACTTCCATTCCAGCTGACCCTAAAGACGTGTGGGAGGAGGAACCTAGCTATGATGACTCACTGACACCTGTAATTCCAACTGAGATAGCACCAGCAACAGAGATTGAGCATATTGAGCCATGCTTGAATACTGTGAACATCAAGGATGAGAATATCAAAGTTCCAAATACTGAGTTCAACAACAGTGCCAACAACAGTAGCCTACCAACAGTTAGCACTGTGGGGATGGAGTCAGTCAGCAAGGATGCACCTTCACAAGAGGAGAATAGCCATGATCCTCAATTACTTAAATTACTCCTCAGCAATCCAGGCCTAATTTCGCAGCTTACTTCCTTGCAAACTGACAGTAGCAATGATGGGAGTGTTTCAGCATTGTTGGAATTTGTTAAAGAAAAAACCATCAATGGCCAGATGCCCAGGTCTGATCATATTGCTCCCAGCCAATTTGGGGTACAGGATCACACATTGACCAGTCCTCACTTGGGGGTTGAGGCAGTGTCACCTATCCTGGATCAGGTGCTTGAGGGCTTGACTTTTCTCTACTTTTCTTGTACTACATTCCTGGGCTGCTGAAATGCTACTTTGTGGGGCTCTGCTAAGCTTTTGTCTGAACTGGGAAAAGATTTGATTGTGCTCTATTGTGTGCCTGATTTGTGCAGCATTCTGATCGAATGAAATGTCAAGAACCTCTTCCTGCTTTGGGGAGTTGTCAAGTGGGTCAGCAGTCTGAAAGGCCTGTTCTAATGGAGAGTAATGGGGCCCAGCCAATCAGTTTGGCAACAAAGCCTGTGGTTGTAGATGCAATGCCCAAGTGGAATTCACCTGGCTGGACTCCAGGTGTGCCATCAGGGACACCTATCCTTACACAAGGACACAATCCTGCTGAGCACCTTTCCTCAGTACAGCAGCACACAACAGCAGTAAACTGGCCAGAGTCAGCAACTTCGTCAAAATGGCCTGGAGGTTCGGGTTGGACACAACAAGCAAATACTCATCATCATGCACAGGCAGTATCTGAACAATTCAATACTCCATATGGGAGAGGCAGGCAGCCTCCTCTCATTTTGACTCCTAATGAGCTATCTGTTAGTACAGCTTCTGGGATTCCTCCGGTTTTGAATGTAACTAATGTAGCACTGGGTGGTGCATCCTCCCATTCTGGACAGATGATGATGACACATAGTGGAGTGTGGCCCACTGGACTTAGCCATGCAAGTACTCCCGCGAGTAATCATGTTGGTGTACTCCACAATTTGACACAAACAGCTAACCAACGCGTGCTTCCAAACCATAGGCTGAATGTTAGCTGGTCTCACACAGCAGAAATGTCTCAAATCAGACATCAGGTTCCGCAGGAGTTTCAGGAAATAAATGGCAGACTACTCAGAGCTGAAAATCATCCTCCTCCCCCTCCTCCTCCTCCTCCTCCTCCTCCTCTTCCTCCTGCTGCTGCTGTGTGGGCCACATCTCGAGCATCACAATCTTTCCCAGGCCATCTGCCGCCACCTTTACTTTTCAACACCCCTCATAGTCAGTGGTCTGACCCCACTTCTGCTAGGCCTGTTCTTCCTCCTACTTATGTGAACCGACCACCACCTTCTGGGCAGGACTCCAGACATCCTTACCACCACCACCACCAGCCAATTTGGCAGCCTATAGTTAGACATCCAGGGAGCAACTGGTGAGGTGCCCCCCCTCCCCCTAACTCACCTGTAATACTAGGCAATACAAGAACACCAAAAGTCAGGATCTTCCCTTTGCTTGTATGTTGCAAAGTGGGGAGCGTAGTGGTTAGTGTTTTGGGAGGCAACAAACCTGTGAAGGAAGAAGGCATGTTCCTGACCATTATGAATTTACTAGTGAAGATGATGTCTGTCCCCCTGACTGATGATGGCAGGTTTAGGTTCTGTTTCAAAGTGACTGCTTTAATGTGCAGAAAGATTTAAGATTTTAAAGGCAGACTTGCTTCATGCCCATGGAATGTAATTCTGCTGCTTGCAATTTTAAAATAATAGCATTGATTCCACAATACCTTGCACCTGGAATGGGTTTTTCCAGGTGCTATTTATGTGGACATATGTCTTTTACAAGTAAGCAGACCAAGAATCAGCCACCCAGTCATTGCACTTTTAGAACCAATAGCTTTTGTAGCAAGGCAAATTTGTAATTTATGTTTTGCTTTGGAGAATGTTTTGGGGACTTTAAAAATTATGCAAAATGCTGTTTTTTGAGCTTTGTCTAAAACTTTGATGCAGAGCTGCATGTGTGAAGTCTTGTGCATGTATTTCCTTATTCCCAATTAGTGTTGTGTTTTCTCTCTTGAATTTCAGCTTCATCATCTCCTTTCTACTATTCCTTTGAGCAAGTGCAAATACTTTTACTTAGCATGGCTATTTAAGAGAAAGGGACATGTTTTCATGATATTGTTTTGCTTTAAATGGCACAAATGGTGTATGAAATGTATCCACATTAATGATGGCTTAATCCTCCTGACTTTCTTGGTTACAATAGTACAATGTAGCAACCTCTTTAGATTCTCTACATTGCTTGTGTGAGAATGTATTGATGTTTTTTTCTCTTGGTTGTTTGGAACATAGAAGTTTTGTGCAGCTATTGTGTTTGACTTTCATTTGGGGCTTTGTTGTATTGGTCTAGCAAGTTTTCAATTGAATGCAATCTAAGTTCTTGGTTGTGTTACCCATTCATTCATGTGGGTAGCAACATATTATTGCTGGATTTTCATAATGAAATTAATTTCACATGTCTTGGATTTCATAATTGTATATAATTAGCTTGGATGCAGTTCCATTGGAAGCTATACTTGTGGTGTGCTAGCTCAAAAATCTCAAGTGTGTGGGAGAAGAGACTGAATATTAGAAGTGATGTTGAAAGTATTTGAACCGATGTTGTTAGCCAGCCAAGCAGATTTCCCTTTACTCCCACAAGAACCCACTGCCATCCAGCACACCAGTCCCGACACACACATAAGGTTCCAAATTGATGGACCAACCACATGTACCTGATAGAAAAAGATGGATGGAATTTTTGGATGCAATCTCTAAGCAAAGTACTAATATAATGAATGTCAATTACATGGTGGGATGAAATTGTCTCCTACTCTACAAAAATGTGGGATCACCATTGTTGTATTACCCAACAAATCAGTCATTTCCATGAGAATGTTTAGCGAGACATTTTCTTACTTTTGTTGCTTGTCCTATGTTTCCCCATTGTGTTGAACATTTGCTTGGTTCTTGGGTAACTTGTGGATTGAAACCAAAATGCTCTTTGGTGTTTGGTGCTTTTTGTGCAAAGCAAGACCCAAAAAAGTCAAGAATAAAAGCAATGCAACCTAGTAAAAAATATTCTATGCAAAGACTTGCAATTGATGCAAACTCACATGCAACAGCAATGGCAAAGATGATGATGTCTAAGACAGCCTTGATGTCATAGAGAGATGAACAATGCAATGTGCCAATGCTACAATCAATGGAAAAGGAGAGAGAACAGGCTACCAAAGAAAAACTTAGCAACTCCAACATTACACCTATAACTATCACATCAATTCAGTTGGACTTTTCATGTCCATATGTTGTACCAAACACCAACATGAACAAATTTGCATCTAACTACCTGCCTAGGTTGATAGCTTCATCTCTACTTTCTTCCTCTCCTTTTGAGAATTGCAACAATACTTCTTATTACTTCTTGTTCAGCATATTTTCAACATTGAGATTAAGCATTCAAAGGCACATGCCACAAAGCAATGGACATAAGCTACAGAGACAGATTGCACCAACAATCTCTGCAGGATTGTCAGCCATTTGAAGATGATCTCCATCATCTACTTGAAAATGTGCAGCTCATTGTGTACGTCACTCCTGTGTAGCAATTCTCTGATCTTCAGATCACTATAAATTTTCCCAGCACCAGGCAAGTCTGTCTACACAGCCACACATTGCACAAGGGCTTCTCATTGAAGACTCTCCTCGCCAAGCATCATCCATGCTCCCACATTTGGCATACATATCCCATGAAGTACTCCCTGTGAAGACATTGCACTCAAAACCATATATTGTTATTTGTTCATGGGCATGGCTACCCTCTAGCAATGCCAATACAGTGGCACATTCATTCTGTACCCTGAAAAAGTAACAGGGTCCCGCTGAACATGTTCTGATTGCATTTGTTCAAATAGCTCCATTGCCTTTGGACTTTCCATTGTTTTACATGTGCCAGTGTATCATTCAGCCCAGATGCCCACATTGCATGATCGCATCTTGTTGAACACTCTTGGAGCATCCTCCAATGCTTCCACATTGTGATACATGTCAACTAAGCTACTCTGGCAACTTGTTTTCCTGACAACCAATATGAGTACTCCTCTGTTCATGAGCAACATCCGCCATCTTCAAGTGCTCACAATTTATTACTAGCATTGCATATGGGAACAAGTGTAGTTAACACGAGTCATTTCCAAAGATCTGTTGATAGCAATATAGTGCATGGAGATTTGCCTCATCAATTTCATGAATTTCAAGGTCTTTGCAAATGAAGTCTTAGTGCTGGATGCATATCTTCTCAGATAGCATTGAAGGTCTTGCCTTACCTTGACCTATCATTCACATCAATGCTTCATGTGCCTGAATTTTCTTTTGAAATTGTGGGACTCTTCTCATTCTCAAGTCTCTTGGATAAGAAGCCCCATTGCTCTCAAATTTAAGTTTTCTGCCTTTAATCTCACAGCACACCCCCTCTTCTTGTGAAATTGATATTTGCTCCCTTTCCAGTAGCCTTTAATTGGCTGGCAATCATTCCGCTCTGCAGGTTGGCCTGAAGAGCTATCAGTTTCAACAAACAAGGGTTCAATTTAGAAGGAAAATTTGGAAGCAGGCTCTCAGCTTGTAGACTGTGTGTCATGTGCAAGAACTTTGAAACAGCTTGCAACTGTATTGAGCTTAGCTCATTCACCTCTTAACTTAATACTCAAAACAAGAGCATTTTACCTTGGTCATGTTTTCTTGTTGACCAAATCATATAGATCTTCACCTGCTTGTAGGTGATCAAACCACCATGCACTTAGAATTCTGATTTCTGCAGATTGCCTATGAATACCTAAGCTTTTTTCTCATTTTCAGAATGCATAATTTCCTAAAAGCTAGATTCTAGTTGAGCCCCTGTGCGAAACTTCAAAGCTTATTTCTTGCATACCATACTAGGAAAGTCTTGATTTCAGTTGCATTCAAACTGAGCCTTAGTACTCAGATTACATGCCAATCTTCCTTTTCAGTTTTTGTAACGTCTGGATTTAAACAGCACTCTCTAACCTAATCCATCACTGAAAAATTCATCAGGCATCTCATCCTCATACTACATTTTCCACTCAATTTATATGGATGTCATTCTTCTTGGATCCACCTTTCACCAAATTAAAATTGATTTTGGCAGTGGTTGGGAATTGAGGCATTCCTGGACTTATTTGTTGCATTTTCAGCCACATTTCTAGTGTTATTTTCATCCAAGGATTCAATCCTAGAATTATTGAGTGTTATACAATATTTCTCAAGCATCTTAACATGTCCCCAAACAAATGGACACATTAAAAGTAATGTGATTAATTAATAGAGATTGCATTACACAATTTTGATTGATGATGAGGTCTAAAACAGGGTGTAGGAATGTCATGAGGAATGGCAATGATTAAAAATTCTTTTGTATCTCAAAGAGATGGAGAATTGTCACAAATTACTATAGCTGCATTTAAGGAGGAGCACACCCACTAGAAAATTAGTCTCCACTTTCATAATGTCACAAAGTAGCCAATATGTTGCCTATCAAAAAATTGCTAGGAAATTAGACTACATTATCATCTTCTATGCAAATTAACATCTTTGAGACATGATCTCACCCACTGTGTAATGGTAAGATGACAAAAAGAAGAGAGAATCTGGCCCTAATTCTTGTCCTTCCTCATGTAATTGATGCTATGCATCAATTGGCACTCAAGGAATCACTAGAACACTATACTATACTTCATACCAGACGCCTCAATCAGTCATTGTTTGTTTGTTCATTGGTTATTAGAACTGCTCATAAACACCTCACTGAGCCTTGAATCCGAAGGGAAATCAAGGGTGTCTATGAGCTGCTGTCAATGAACACACAATGATCCCCAGTTCTTTCTTGCAGGGAATTGACTGTGACCAAAAATGGTGATAGTTACTAGTCCTTTTTGGTGTGACACCTTGCCAAGCAAATCCAGGCACAGTATCAAGGTGTTGATGGCAGATTCCCTCTGCAACTGTAGGCATGTTGTCTTAACTAAGACATATATCTTCATCAGTACTGACCATTTCTCCATATGATTCAATGCAATCTGAATAGAATTGAGAGATAGCCAACTACCTAATAAGCTTCCAGATTACAGAGACTTCAGATCAACAACATAACAGCATGAAAACAGCCATAATGAAGAAGAACAACCCAAACCCTGCAGAAAAAATTAGACAAAATGAAAAACTGAGGAGGGGTTGATAAACAGCCATAGGCATACACATGTTCAGGACCTTTGATGGCAGCATGTATCATATTGATCGCCTACCATAACATTCCAACTGCTCCCAGCAGTAGGTGGTCAACAGTGAGAGAGACTTCACAAATGTCGTTTAACCCACAAAAGAGTTTTCTGAAATGGACCAATAGTCAAGTGCCACAGAAATTTGACAACTCTGTATGAGTAATTTTTTTGCAGGCATCGGTGGAGCAGACACCCTAGGAAAGCTTGTTATAGTCTGCAAATTCTGCTCAGTTTCCCAAATAACTCCATGCATAACAGGAAAGAAGCACCAGACCTAAGTGGTACAAATGGTAGAGGAAGGAAATTGAAACTACAGGGATGCTCGATGCCCACTTCTTTAGTGGTACTACATCTGATAACAGTTTGCAACTATGGCAGTGCAATGGTACCAGTAGACATGCTACGAGCAAAATTAACTTGATGTAGTGATTCAAAAGACAGACTACTGGCATCACCAATAGTCCATGCAAGAACAAATGCCATCTTCAAAGTGATGAAAGCAATTGGCATCCCTCACCATGATTGCTCTCCCACTAATTTTTTTAATGAACTTTGTGGAAGCATATGACAATCTTCACAAACCCATGGATTTTTTATTATTCAGAGTGGAGTATCAGGAGTTGTGTTGATGTGCCCCAATGCAATAGCCAGTTTCTTGCTATGATAATGAAAAAACCATTTTTTCTTCTTCCACATCATGCAGCGCAAACTTTGTATATGTCACATGCCCCACACCATGCATGAGCCCTGAAAATCTCTTCAGTTCTGCACAGATTTCAATCATCTGAGGGTGGTCTTGATCAACTACTGTAGATGTATGCCCCTCACTATTCACTTCAATGCCAGGTGCAACCCAGCTGTTCCTTCACCCCTCTTCTCTGTCCTCCACTGTTCAACATTCTCACAGAAATGCCTGTTGCCAGCGGAAGCATAGATGCTTCATAGCAGGACATAACCAGCAGCATTTTCAGGATTCAATTGCCAGAGCGATCCCAAACCCCAACATAATAGTTTGGGTGAAATTTTCCTAGATGCACCAGAAATTGAAATTATTGTGGCAACACACATGAAATAACTTTGTACGTGTACTCAGACGACTCACATCAGTAGACGCATAGAAAATTCTGTATCATTAAAATTTATTATCCCGTACATGGTTACGTGATGAAATACAAGTCCAAATTTTGTTCATTTGGTAGGGGCCGCGCGAACGCGAGCCCCCGCTGCCACAAATTATGACGTGCATGCGTAGGAAGATGCTAAGGTCATCCGCTCCGCAGTGCAATGGAGTAGAGTTCCCTAGGCCATCGGCCATGCTGACCACCGATTGACCCCGCCCAGGTAAGTATGGATAAATTGTTCTCTCGCCGTTTTTATACCCTTTCGTTCCGCCTACCGTGCCAAAGAGTATCGTACATCTCCCAACCCCGCCTCCCGTCCCTGCCCTTTCCGCGCTGCTACCTCTTTGGGTGCGAGCGAGCAGCTCACAGCAGAGTGCGAGAGGGAGGCGATCGCACTCGGCAGTAGAAGCCTTCAGACTATGCGCTTTCTATAATTTGCACTTCCGCTACTGTGATTATTTCATGTGACGGTGTTTTGGACGTGCAAGTTTTACCACATCTTTCCTCAACTTATTTCATTACTGCAAGAAGGCTTCAGATCAAGCACTCCCTCAAGTCATCGGACCTGAAACGGCTCTCTTTGAGGATCTGCTTGCCTCCCCTCCCCTTGCAAGAATTGCTTCACATGAAGGTGAGATCAATAGACCTCGACAAAGCTAAGTTGATCTTTGTCATGTAATGTGCACCCTGGCGGAGGCTCCCCCCATTTTGTAGGCTCATGAGGTTTGCAGCAGGAAACTTGTGGCTGGAGATGGTGAACAACCTGGAAGAGTCTCTCAGGCACCAAACCCTAATGACTATGCAGAGTCCTTCCCCAAACCCTGCCCATTATGTTGGGTTAGGTGACAGGCAATCCCATTATGGAGAGGTAGGTGACACACCCAACATATAGGCAAGGACAAGACCATTCCATGACATTAAGGTCTGGGGTGGCAGATTCAATGATTTGAAGAAGAAAAAATTCATGTTGAACAGACACATTTTGGTCACTGAACTACAAGTGGAACAATCACCACCAGAAAATTATGTCATATAATGTAATGGCATCTTGTTGAACATGTTCCAAGCATCCTCCATGCTCCAACATTTTGCATACATGTCAATCAAGCTAGTCTCCACAAAGACATCTGAATCCCATCCACTTTGTTCATGAACATGCCTGCCATCTTTGAGTGCTTCTAAACCAGCACATGTGTGAATCAACTGAACAAAAGTAAATTTGTTGGAACTCATCCCTCCTTGCATTTGTTGGAAAAGCTGCATCACCTTCTCAGGTTGCCCATCGTTCACATATTTTGTAAGCTTCTTATTCCATGCAAAAATGTTCAATTGCACTGTGCCAGGTGCCATGGCAGCCAACTCTGCTGCCACCCATGGCAAGTTTCATCAGTCCTCACGCCAGTGTGCTTCTTGTGTCTTCTTATGTTTGAAAGTCCACATACCTTGCATTTGCCTACAACCAGAAATGTAGATAAAGCCAATCAGCCATGTACTCTCCAATTCCCAGACATACATGCCATCATACAAACAGGGAATGCTGCACTGACAACTTCCATCAGCCAGAGAATTTTCTCACAACCGCACATTGCATTTACTTGCCTTCTCCATCTGACTACTATTATCCCACCACTAAACAGGATCTGAAAAGAATTTCTGCCAAAGTTTAGACCTTGGCAGGATAGCAACCAAGAGAGAGAGAGCAACAAGATTGTCACCAACAAGAGCTTTGGCTCCATTGACATGTGAACTCTGACAGGATTGATGTTCACTTACCTTCTTTGATCTAAGATGCCATCATTGCAAAGGATCCAAAAATTACTCCCACCACAGTTTTTCTCTCAATCTCTCTCTTTCACGTCCAGGAAGTGCAGAAAAACTTCCTATCAGACCACATACTGTGAGAAGAAGGCTGTACACAGACAGAGAGGAAAAACCCAAGAAAGCTTACATCTGCATTGATCTCTGCTTGCCAGCTTTGTTTGTATTTGGTGTGCTCTGGGAAGAACTGCAGTGTTCTTGTTAGTGTGGCTCAAGTTTGGTTTGTGATGGCGGTGGCTGTTTTTGAAGAGATATAAAACTCCTTGAATCATCCTGTAGGGGCTTAAGAAGAGCTTGATTCAGATGTCTGACAACAGGTTCAAAAGCATGCCCAAGGGATGGTGAAGTTGTGGACAAATCTTCATGGAACCCATGGATTGGCAACAGCAAGTGACAGTGTTGTCAGTCTGTTGAATGGCTGCCATCCATAGTATCTAAGTGTCCATCTGGTGCGAATGCAGAGATGGGCTCAATCCTCTAATAATACATGTGCAGTTGAAGTTCTTCACATGGTGGAAGCCCAGAGTAGCTTCTGCCACATTGCTTTGTCGTGCAAAGAAATTGCTCAGATCTTACAAGTTACTGCATTTGGGGCCACACTGCATGTGGGAGCTTCAGCAGACTCTTCTTTACCCAGACAGACTGTTTTGCACACTCTTCAGGCTCTTTATGTGTCCCCAAGTGCAGATAGATATTCCAGGTGCTTCTTGAGGGGTGATTCTAGGACAGTTGGAGTTTCCCTCTGGGAAGAGACGAGAGCTCTGTAGATGAGATGATTTTTATGTCTGTGCATAGTATGCAAATTATGAAGCCAGGTATTGCTGACTGAACTCTCCCAAAATGGATATATAGACAGAGCTGTGAAAGCAGCTTGCCTGAGGAAAGCCACTTCTTGACTGCAAATCAGTGGAGAACAAAACTGAGTGAAAGAGAGTCCAGTGTTTCATGTGATTTGAATTTCAAAGTTATGCAACCTATGGACCTGATCAAGTTGTATCATAAGACAGACAGATGAGTTATGTATTTGATGCTAATCTTCAAACATCGAACTCCTGGTTGTTGTAAAATGAGACACAATACTTTGCTACAGGAAAAAAGGCTGCATTGCTGTGCTTGGCAAAATTACTGTTTGAATGGACACAACATTTGTGAGTATTGGATAGATGTGCATGAGATGACTAGATCTGTACTATATGTTGCAATTTTGGAACTTCACATCATTCACTTGAGTTCTGGATGCACTCTTGGACGCAGCACAGATGATATCATGTTTGAAGACAGGTTGCAAAAACTTTTGGAATCGGTTCTCAGTAAGGCCACAAAAGGCAGGTGCAGAGGTCATTGGTGTTGCAAGCAATTTGGAAACATTCCCTGGTGTGGGCAGAAAACGCATGTGGCAACACTGTGCATTTTCTGCTTGCTCCCTAACAATCTATCCACATCTGCTGCAGAGCAGCTTCATGAATTTGACCTGATGGATGATGTGATCTAGAACACTGTCAAGTCAAGCCGAGCTGCATGTTGTTGACCAGGATTTTCTGTTCTGGAATATTGTCTCCTTTGTTTATGTTATGACAAACATTTGCTACCAATTGTTGCAAATATGAGGACTTGTCAATTACCTGAAAATTTTGTGATGAATCTTCCTTCCAAGATTGGCAGATTAGAGTTTTGAAGATTGGAGAGGAATTACACTATTGATCAGAATTTGCCATTTCATGAAGATTATCAGGGATGAGGTCCAGGACTTCACTAGGTATTTGAATAAAGTTAGGGTTTTCACACCTACAAAATATGATGCTGATTCATAATATTGCATTGTGAGGATGATAAGCGCTTCATGCAAATCTGGAAGAATGATTTCCCACTTCTTTTACAGACCATATTGGGAAGTTTGAGACAATAACTTCTCTGAAGAACCAAAGGCAACTTAATGATGAAGGGGTGGAAAGCCATGGAGAACAACACATGAGTGCAGATTTGAAATGGATCTATGAGATGCCCATCAGCCCCATTGCAGATCTTTTGGTTGATACGAAGCCAGATGATAAGCTCATAATTGTTGCACCTGAGGTATGTGACTCTGTGTACAACAATGCTAAAACTTGGTCAAGGAGTTTGGTTTGTGTTGACTTGCTTCAACTCAAAACATGTAACACATGAGAGCTTCACATTGTTCCAGATGAAAATCTACTATTATCTGAAAATGCATCTTCTGAACTTTGAAATCCTTCTTTTCACCACTTTGCACACTTCAAGCTTAAAGGTTTGTGGTCTTGGTTATGCTGAATAACTTTGCAGGATAGGTCATGGAACTCTCTAGTTGATGTTTTACTGTCATAAATTTGTGAGGACATGCCCACGTACATGGAATGGGAGAGCTTGGGCAATCAAAGACATTTGAGTCACATAAGAGACTAGTCCAAAGATGGTCCACAACTTTTGATATCAAAAGCCCAATCGAGCATGGTTGATATGCATGAAAAAATTTGTTGCATTGGTTCACTTGAACACTTGCAAATAAATCTAGCCCATCCTATTATCCAATGCGCCTTTTGACAAAACAAGATTCATGAAGTAAACCAAGACCATGAAATGGTAGAAGAATCTATCATATTGTCCACATGTTCAAGCTCACATACAATCAAAGCTAGGTTGGAGGAGTGAACTTAACTTGGATTCAAAATTGCCAAGTAAGAATAAGAATAGAATGCAAATTGAGCAAACATCCATTATGTTATTGTATGAGGAATTTTTTTCATGATGTTTGATTGTCAAGGAAGTTGCATATCATTAAGCCAATATACATCTACAACAATATGGAATGCCTTCCACCAGAGGGTGACTAATCAAAAATCTATAATTGCCACAAAAGCAAATGTTGATTTGCCTAAAAAATTGTGAACTTTCGTCCTTGAAATTTACCACTTGACTTGTCCAAGGGAGCATTAGTAGCCTTGCAACAATAGGACCACCAAAATCTTCACATGTTTTCCAAAAAATTGTGTTTAACACTACTTTGAAACCACTAAACCAATCCACCACCATTTGTTGAACTCCAAAGAGAAAGCACCAAACAGTTGTCAATAATTTCATCAACCTTCATTTCTAATCAAGGCATCCTCGCTAAGATAATAGTGTCCCAGTTAGACATGATGCTTTTGTGGGTCCTTTTGAAGTTGATTAGACACACAACCTTCTAGTAGTTGGGCCTCTTCCACCTCTGCAAACAATGATGATTAAAAGCACTTAAAGAGCTTGGGGATAAGGATATTTGTTTCAAGGTTCAATATTGAGTCCTTCCAAGAGATCCAACATTTTACACCACAAAAGTTGCCAAGGTTTGACAAAAGAAACTAACAACAACCATAATGAAATGTGTCACCATTGCAATTGTGGATGCCAAACCTTTTCTTTAAAGGGGAAGAGGTTGTGCCTATTGCAAGAGAATTCAAAATTGAATCTCCATGAATCCTCCCATGCTTGGCCTCTCCCAATGTAGAACTTTAATGTGTAAGTTGGTTGCTCCTTTTAGGATCTCTACAAAACACCACAAGCTTCCCGTGTTTGCTATAGATAAGACCAATGAAAGAGTTGAAAACTAATTTTCAAACTAAAAAACAAGAAGGTTAAAGTTATAAAAAGAAGCCAAAACTAAATTAACTTACAATTTTGGAGGAGCTTCAAAATATGAAACTAGAAAAGGAATAGCTCAAAAGATTGGAAGATGAAAAATTGTAGTACTTTCCATGGAGTTGGCAAAGGAATTAAAAAGAACAAAACCAAAGGATGACAAGTTGAAAGACCATAAATTAAGGTTTCCTTCCAAGTTTCCCCATGTTTTGCAAGGAAGAAATGTCCACAAATACATGAAACTCATACAAGGTTCCAACATGAACGAAAATAAAAATCTAGAACAAAATCCTTATGTTTATTGCATGGGGGACACTTAATGTAAAGTTTGGAATCTACATGCATCAAACAACCATATCAACCTATTATTATCTTATATATATATACCACCTTATATTAATTATAATCCATTATTTCAGATCATTACATACCTTATATTATAATTAAATTGATTATTTGGATAAAATGTACTTTACTTATTAACTAACTAACTTATAATTTTTACCCACCAACCAATATATTGCACCCTATATTTTTACTCACATTTTTTCTTTTTTTTCTACTTCTAGGGTTTATTGTCTATCCTTATGTTTATTTGCTAGAAGTCACTAAACTATATCTCACTTTTCAATGAACATTACGTCCAATTCCTCTTTCTTGATTTTTGGAATATTCACACAAATAAATGTTTTAATAGCACGTAGTTGTTCACAAACATTATTTCACATTTTGATGTTTGTTACCTTGATCTTCTACTTTGATTGTTCACTTACTATTTTTTTTATAGTAACTAAACATAATAGATTTTACTTTTGGACTATTTATAATAAAAAAACTTGAGTCAATTCATGGTTTACAAGAATGGGTTCATGTGAAAATCATGATCTAATTACTTAGATAGCACAATGTTTTTAACATAGTGATCAAGAGTTAAAGTTTTCTAAAGCTTAAGGAACAAGGATTGTTGATGTGTGATATCATGCACATGTGGGTTTGTGATGGGGAAATTTGCCCAATGGATGCTCATGTTTTGAAAGGTGCTTCCACTCAACATGAATTTAAGGATGATAGAACAAAAGAAAAGTAAGCTAGCCTAAGCTAACTTAAATAGCTTACTCTTATGAGATTAAGTAGCTTACTAACAAGGCCTAAGCCTAAGCTACCTTATCTAACTAACTAGTCTACCTACCTACCTAGTTGAGCTATAATCAACACTTCAATTCAAGATGTGTCCAAATTTTTGGGCATTTTTATAATTACCCAGCTCCAACCTATACCTCTTGCTTTAAGTAAAGAGGTTGTGGGTAGAATATAGTTTCTTAACAAATTGCTAACCATGCACAAACATAACATGGTCTTTCTAATGTTGGGCCACAATTTTGAAGATTTATATACCTAATAGTGGCATAATAGGATGTCCCATTTTATTAGAACCCCTTGGTCATCTTGATCTAAAGATGTTTAATTTTTTCTCCAACTTGACTAAATCTCCCATTTGCCATATATTGACCACTTATGATGTAATTTGTTTGTTCAACTTGACTAGAGATGTATAAACATTTGATAATTAATCAATGGGTCATATTAGTCAAGGTGATTAATCAAAAATTACAATGGTCATTCACGTATTGGGCTTCTAGTTAAATTGTGCATCTTCACTAGTCAAGATTAATAAGATAGTCAAAATTGACCACTTGAAAAATCATGATTTCTTTTAATGGATATGTGAAGTTAAGGAATGCACCCAAGGTTTAAGTCTTATGTGATGCATTACATTGAAAATTTTTCCCAATACATTGTGACAAGCCTTTGGGATGTGTAAAAAATATTCTATTGTATGACCTCATAATATTAGCATATGTGAAATGTGGTCAAGGTGAGGACACATCAAAATTATTTCAATAAATTTGAACTTGAATGTGTGTAGCTTGATGTTGTCACATTCATGGGGTTGGTGAATGCATGTGCTAGCGTGGTGGCACTTGAAAAGGGCAAGCAAGTTCATGAGCAAGTCATACAAAAAGGTTATGATTTTGATGCCTTCAATGTTGTGCATAATATTGTGGAAGCTTCACTTTGCCAATTTTTAAAAAACATTTAAGACTAATTGCTTTATGGCATGAACTCATGTAGCCCACCTTGCTATTCATCAACAATTACATTTTATTAAATTGACATGCACATCATTCAAAAGAAACCCAAAAAAATTCAAATATAACAACCAAAATGACATGAGTCATGAGGATTATCATCAAGTTTTGGAGCAAAAACCAACCAACCAAGTAGGGCTATAAAGGATTTTCAAGCATTGCTCTTCCTATAGTATAATTTCAAACTCCTTGCATGATTTATATCAAAGTGGCACTTCCCAAAACCCCCAAATGTGGGAGTCCCAACATTCCAAAGTTTGGATTTTTGCAATTTTAAAAATAATGATGTCTATAAAACATGTGGGATTGGGACATTTTTAAGCTTTAACTTTAGGCCTTGAAAAATAATAATTTAGTGTTGTATCAAACTCTTCGATAAAATATCCTTTGGTCCCCCAAATCATGTTTTAAATGACATACACTCAAATTTCACACTCCTATTGCCATCCCTTATATGGTCATAAATTTTAATGGTAAAGTTTGTTTTGGCAATGGGATTTAGTAAAATAACATCCTACTTGACAAGTTGATGAAATCAATAGTTCCAATATGGGGACATGAGAACCCATAATTATTGCAATCCACCAATGAAGCACATTGCAAATAAGAATCTATCTATGAAGGTATATGATTTTCACATGTTCATGCAACAACTAATTTCACTATGTATTTGTGGATTATTGGCTATATAAAACCAAAAACTAATTATGTGTCTCAATCATGTGTTTAGGTTCATATGTGTAAAGGTTTTGGATCCAACTAAAATGGATGCCTTGAGGAAGGACTCATGACAATCACTATGTGCATGTTACAATTGATTATGTCACCCTTGTTTTTCAATATAATGACACACTTGATCTTTCACTTAGTGGAACAACTAGAATTGTGTGACCCAATAGATAACAATTGGCATAGGGTTATTTTGAATGGACAAAACATTTGGGACAATTTTAGAGTACATGCAATAATTTCTAGCCTTAGTAGGCAATAAATATGAGATTCAAAGGAAAAAGACAATGTAGTTTGGGGAAGTTTTGGAAGGATCATGTATTTAACTAGATTTGATGGTTGTAATGTTGGATATGGTGCACCATTGTGTTCTAATAACACAAATGTAATGGCCCCTTGCATGAGATAGGAAAAGGACATAACTTTATTTTTATGTCCTTACTTACCATAACAATTTCCAAGTGATTGATGATGATAGAAGTGTATAAATTTTTACAACATTTGGTTGTTAATGGTTTTACACATTGAACTAGTAAGACTAGGAATGTTATTGATATAATAAAATTTAAGGTTGAATTGCAATTAAAATGATAGGCTATTACAAATTGGTTGGTTAAAAGTGACTATTTTCCTTCTATTGTACTAATGTCTGTCTTTTGTGTATTAAAAGAAATAGAAATTAGAAAGGGCTTCCAACCCAATGTACGACATGCCTCCACTTTACATGTTGGTTTCCAAGGCCAATGGCCATATGGGAGAATTGACATGTCATGGGGGCACATGTCAAAACCTTGATGTTTTGTCTATTCAATGAAACACAAGAGCATAAAAGTATAACAAAATCAAAGCTTATGGGAACCACTTTTGTGCAAATGATGCAACACACATCAATAAATAATTACTTATCACACTAGTGTGGTTTTGATTTTTAATCATGGTGACAACACCAATTAGTCATTGGGGAGATATTTAAATATGTTGGAATTTTGAAAGGGTTAATACATCGCAATTAAACTATGGCATAATCTTCATGATGTTGTAATTCTATTTTGATGTGAGTCGGTTTGGAATGGCTCGGACAAGTATGGTATTGCAACTTATAAACAATTTGGTGAATGTATTCTAATTTGGCCAATTTCTTATGCATGTTGTTTCATGACAACAAACCATTTTTTTCCTTTCTCAAGTTCTTAACAAGTTTTCTAAGAACCAACATAACAAATACAACCCATGGTGGAAGATTACATTACATGAGCTTCAAAGTAGGCATGCGTTTCTTGACACATAACTTGGATGGTGAGTGCATCAACACAAATAAATATGCAACAAAATTGAATACACAAAGCACAACACCATATGCACCAATAGTCACAAATTGTGTTGGGGTTATACCTAATTAAAACTAAATGAATCAAGTGGCAACTTAAAGATGTAGGAAACATGGGAGTAAATTCTACAAAGAGAGTTAGTGGTCCAATTTTAAAGCATAAACCCTATGTGATGAACTTGGAATATTACCCTTTGGCAATTTCCACTAATTCATTATATGTTTAACTTACACATGTACATCACTTCAAGTATGAATTACATTGTAGTTAAAGCACATTTGCCAAATAGTGAAATAAAATTGGGACGTGTTCAACATAAAAATGGAAGTGTATTGGACCAATATACTTAGGATAAAATTATTAACAAATCATTCATTTCATACATCCATTTATGAAACTGCATTTGAAAAGACATATTAATGTCACCAAAAAGTTATGCCGCACAATTAAAGTCATTAAATGCATAAGCACATGCAATGCCTCATTAGACAATGATGTGAAAGTATAGGTAGTTGATATGTTGATTGTAGCTTAAATGTATAATACCAAATATTAACTATATGTTCCAACATTTAAACCCTTAACATGGTCAATTTGGTAAATATGTATCAATTCAATAAACATTTTAGTTGATTTAGCCATTCCAACTAGTCCATGTGAAAATTCTGGAAAAGATACGTGCTTGCAATGTAGTTGAAAATAGTATGCAATTACAATTTACTTGGTTTAAAATACCAAAATGTCCTTCAAGTGGAATTGTAGACAATGCATGTATTTTCAATTCTTATCCCCGGCCTTATAATGATATATGAGCTCACCATTCAACTTGAAATCCTTGAACCAAGTTTGACATCGCATATTACATTTCATGGGTTTCATTTTTTACACTATTTCAACAAAAGCTACAACTTTGTTTACATTTTGACAAGTGTGTGACAAGTGATGCTAATGTTTTGGATTGTTTTCATCATAAAAAACCTTATACCAATTTAATTCTTAATATAAAAATATTAATTGTTGAATTGTAGTATCTTGGCAACTTGGACACTAATTATTATTTTTGTAGAAATGTTGAAATTTTCAAAAAAATATGGTTTTAAAAAAAATTGTTTCAAAAAGGAAATTCTTAACAATTTTTGGAATATTAAAAAATTTCATTGGACATGGAACCTTCATACTAAATTATCATACCTACAACTAATAATTGGCACTTCTTTGCCAAATAATTTTTTTTTATAGAAATGAGGTTCAACAATTTCAAATTTAGTTTTCCAAAATTTTCAATAGTTGAGGAAAATTGAAGAAGGTAGGATTTAACATATATTCTTTCACAAGTTGTTTTTTTGGGATCTAATGGATGAATGACACATGGTTCCAAATTTTTTTGAACCCCACCCCCCCCCCCCCCCCCCCCCCCCCTCCCCCTCTTCCCCCCCCCCTCTCTTTTTTTTTTTTTTTTTATATAATTTTTTTATTTTTTCAAAATTTTTAAAAATTGAAAAAAATTAAAAAAAGAAAAATTTAAAAAATTTTTTTTTACAAGTTTTTTTTTTGGGATCCAATGGGTGAATAACACATTGTTTCAAATTTTTTTTAACCCCCCCCCCCCCCCCCCCCCC
>Ga0116227_10000655_pt1 | contig 69866 bp, 63 predicted proteins | sample S1TSphgellanicum_FD_89693 | JGI IMG/M metagenome (GOLD analysis project Ga0116227, IMG submission 89693) | Host-associated microbial communities from peat moss isolated from Minnesota, USA - S1T2_Fb - Sphagnum magellanicum MG | ecosystem: Host-associated > Plants > Peat moss > Unclassified... | reverse complement strand
GTCCAAGTCAGGAGAGGCTACGTGTCTGTGCAATTGCGGTGGATTGATAGATTGTGAGAGCTAGGGTCCGTGGGAGGTCGCGTCATTGCTGCGGGTTTTCTGGATCCTCCTTTTTGGTTACAACACCTAATTAATATTTATATGTAGATTGGATTTTAGTTTACAACATATCAAATATTGATACATAATTAATAATTTTTGTGGAACTTTAATATTTATTCATTTTTATAGACATAATATCTCAATATTTGCTTGAAATTGCAATAAAACATCATTAAACATTAAACTACATGTAAATTCTATTTGTGTAAATGAATATTTATTTATGATTTTTTTTTGGTGCATGTAAATATTAAAATTTAATTTCAAAATAAAATTGAAGGAAAGTTTGAAATACGAGTTCGTAATAATGTATGTTAAATACATGTAATTTATTATTTCTTTGTAAATCAGATGTTAATTTACAACAAATCAAGTAATGATACATAATTAATAATTTTGTGCAACTCTAATGTTTATTCATTTTTATACATACAATGTCTTATTATATTTTTAAAATTACAATAAAAATTCATTAATTATTAAGGTACATGTGAATGTTTTTTCTATACATGAATGATTATGTATGATGAATTGTTTTGTGCATATAAATATTACACTTTAATCTGAAAATAAAATTTAAGGAAATTTTGAAATATAAATCAACTTAATAATGTGTATGTTCAAGACATGCATAATTTATTGTTATATATATAAATTCAATTTTAGTTTACAACATATCAAGTAATGATACATAATTAATATTAAAAAAAAATTAAATTTGAATTCTAATTCTAGCTATTAGTTCCAATAAAATTTTCATTTTTATAGAATTATCTAGTTATGTATTTATGATTAAATTATAATAATGATTAGAATAATTAGTAAAAATATTCAATAAATTATCATATAATTTCAGAAAATATTGTTATTTAACACTACTATATTTTAAAATATTTTTTCTTATTTAATTTTATTATATTAGGTCATTTAATAGTTCCAACAAGTTAGATAAAAATACGAATAAAAATAGTCAAATAACTAGCCTAGCCTAACTACTAGCTACAATGTTATTATTAATGTTGTTGTTGTAATTGTAGTTAATTATTAATTATCACTAAATTATAAAAATTACAGTTACTAAAATATCATTTAAAAAATATTATTGAATATTTATAGTTGAGTTAATTCTTTGTTTTATGAAATGTTAATAAAAATTTATAATGAATTTGGAATTAAAAAAATAGTGGTAATTAATTATTTAATAGATGATTACGTTTAATTTCTACTTTAAAAAAAAACTAATCACCATATTATTTAATAAATGATGATAATATGTTAATTGTTTAATTATACAGTTATACAATTAAAAATAGTTGATGAATAATTACTATAAGTAATTAAGGTAAACAATTAGACCTAAGTTAGGTAGATTGTTAGTTTAGGTTTAGGCCTAACTAAACTTAAACTAGCTTGTACAACTAGATTACAACTATTTGAATTGCAATTCAGTTAAACAATTAGGTTATAATTTGGGTAGACATGCCTATCACCAAACAATACTTTATCACCAAATATTTTCAAGTTTTCCTTCATTTCAAAACCAAATTAAACATTTTTTATGTCATTGGAAGCGCAAAATGAAAAGCTACAAATGTTTTTTGAACTTCAAAAGCAAAGGAACAAAACAAAAAATGTAAGAAGAAAAAGAGTGATATTTTGTTTCAAATTTTGTCTCTAGACCCTTGTTATTTCTAGAAATTATATCTTGATCATTTTTCATTCATTTTGAATGATTTCAAAGGTTACAGATGTGCCATTTCAAATTTATAGAATTTGTTTAAAGTGTAAAGACAAAAAACCAATAGTCGAAAAGCTTAAGCTTCAAAATCATACCAAACACTTATGAAAAAAACCAAAGCACAACCCCCTTCACTTTGAAAGGGCATATCTTGTTCATTTTCCATTGGATTGGAAAGTTTTTTATAGATTTGGATGTGCCAAATGGAGGACTACAAAATTGTTTTAAGTTCCAAAAGTAATAAACCATGGACAAGAAAGTTATAATGATCCATTGTTAAATGTTTAGTGATAGGCGTGTTTACCCTAGGTTACAAGTAAATTTTTTATCCCATATCCATTCTATGAATCCAAATTATATAAAGGAGTGCACTAGGATTGTTGGATGTCACAATAAACATGAAAATGTAATAGCCATTTGGGATGAACCAATAAAAAAAGGTTCAACTATAAAGGCTAAACCAAATGAAATAAGATTTCATTTATTAATTGCCATGTGGTTTAGGTCTAGGCCTAACATAGGTGCTTAGGTCTAGCCTTAATTTAAACCTAAATTAAATGGTCTATGTTTAGGTTTAACCTAAGTGCCTAGGTTTAAACCTAACCTATGCTTAGGTACCATGTGGCCTAACCTATTGATGTGGATGTGCCATGTGTCATTTAACTATTTGTTGACCTCACATTTTATGAATGTGCCACATGTCAACATTGTGAATGTGCCATGTGTCACCAAACCATTGGCCAAATGTTCAATTTACATTGTTGCAACATAGTCAAAATGTTCAACTTACATAATTGCAACCTAGTTGAAATTATAATTATATTTTTGATTGATGTCATGTTTAGTCAATGGATGAAGTTCATCCATTAATCAAATGTAGTTGATAACATCGTTTGATTAAATTGGTAAAATAATTTTCAACTAAATTAACAAGTAGTGGCATGTAGTGGTTATTACTGTGGTGTTGACATGTGGTATACACTTTCAACTATAATTTCACTCTGAACCTATACTTGTTGACATTACTAGTTGGCAGTTACAAAAAATATTTCCTAGTTGCAAAAAATAAGTTCCAACTATATGTGTAGTTTTTGACTTGGTTTATAATTGAACATTAATTCAAAATGTAGTTGCAAAACATGGGGTTTTCTACTAGTGTTTATATTTATATTACAATGTACATTTTTTCCTTGAGGTTATTATGTAGGTAAAATAGTGAGAGTTCATTCAATGAACATATTGCTCATTCTGTCATGGCCATAGTCAATGTTTAGTTTTTTGAGCTTTGAAAAGTACATAAGAATTGGCTCAAATGTTTGGGTAAACAATTATACAAAAATCTACATCCTGATTAATTTCTATCACATTTCCAAAAGCAAAATGATTGTGGTTAACATCCATGACCATAAGTTAGTCAAATACATCAATAATAATCCTTTTTCAAATTGCAACAAACTTGTGCTACGTAATTCATGATACACAACTATCATTTTCATCATCATACGAGCATTTTAGATTGTATCAATTTACAACTTACCAAAAAGATGAAAAGTTTTTACAAAACTTATTAAATAATACAAAGTTTCTTACAATGTAAGTTTGTCAACATTCCAATTATGTTGAAATTTTTTCAATCTCAATTTGGGACTTGGGATTCCCAAGAATTTGTTGCGTCACAAAAGATATGTTTGGAAATCTTGTTTCATGGGATTGCCACTTGGTGAGGGGCAATACATAATTCTCAAGCTTCACATGGAGGTGGTGGAATAAAAAAAGTTCATTATTTAGTATCCCTTGCAAATAACTTTGCTTGAGGCCACCACCCTAAAGATTAAATCATCATGATCAATCATAGTTGGTTTAGTAAGCATATCAATGGTAATATTTTGGAATTGGAAAATAGCCATTACTGGTAGTTCATCAAAGACCTACCATCACATTTTGCACCATCTGAATGACATTGGCCCATTTTACAAGTGTTTTCATCACATCAAAAGACTTAAAATGCATGTCCAATATTAATGCCAACATGTTGTGAACCTTATAAGGGTTATAAACATATGCAAATGCTAGAAATGGAGATAGGACTACCAAGACTTGTACCATCATACACATGTAAAATATTTATAATTTAGACTCAAAATAACCTATCACAAAATTGGTGGAGTTAATTTGAGATTGTTGAATTTAATTTTGCATGTTGAGGTTTATTGAAAATGAAACATTCTTGAAGCACTAGACAATAATTAATAACCTTTGGTTTGATTGAAGATACATTGTATCACAATTGGAAACATAGTTTCACAAATTGTTCTACAAACTATCCATGTCTATGCATTTGGCACATGACCTTATAACTCTTAGGTTTTCCACCTTCCATAACAAAGATGAATGGCATCTTGATATTCCAAGGTTTTTTGGAAGAGAATCATCTTGCTAGCAAACGTAATCTTCACCAAGGTTTTTAGTTTTTAATGGTGAAGCTTGTCATCAAGGCCCACCCATTTCTATTCATTACATCCTTTGTCACACTTTTTAATCCATGTAATAATTATTTGTTTAAGGCAGATTGTGTGGCCTTCAAACTAACCTTTTGAAGCCTTGACATAAACATTCACATCATTGCAAACATATTGACATCCTTTGCTAAAAGCATGGCCAAAGCAAGACACTTGCGAAGGGGTTATGAATATTAAAGGAACACATGTGACCATGGAATTGAAAGCTTGTGTGAGGGTGGAAAAATTGCCATCCTCATCCTTCACATATGTAATCAATGTGTCCAACAAATTGTAAGAGGAAATGTGGTCCTTGACCTATGCTACCATTGCAATTTTAGCTGTATCAATGACTTGAATAGTCCCATTGTCACATGGCAAGATGCCCATTGTGAGTTGATCAAATAAATTAGAAGAAAAAATGTGTCATATCTAGATTTGAACATTCACAAATCAAAAGAAGCTTTTTTTGTAACACAAGATTCCAATGTTAACATCACATATCGGTCCATGGTTTTGGCCACCAATCAAAGGATGGCATGTTAAACCATTTGCATTTTGTTTGGAAACACAACTCAAGGATTTTGGTCAATGACCAAATGTTTTAGCCATTGATTTTCCACAATAGATATAAATATATTATAACCTTTGGCAATAAAAAACAACAAATCTTCCATAAATTTATTTTATTGTGCATCCTCCTTATAAGGATTAATAACCCTGAAATGTTCTGTGATGGCCCCATAACCAACACCATTTTATTTTTTTGGGATTTTTTTAACATTATTAATTTGCAATAAGAGCCAAATGGGCATTCTTACACCTACACCTAACAATCGGATGCTTAGGCAAAACAATTGCTTCATAAAAGCAATTCCATGTTGTTAGTTATAGGTGATCACACCTTTTTTTTTTTCTAATTGGTGTTGCCAAAATTATACATTTGAAAAAATAAATGGCAAATCACACAATGCATGGCTTGAGCACTTATAAAGTTTGGTTTCCTACCATCATTAACCACAAAAAATGATAGGGCATAGACAATTTGTGGTGAAGGATCCATTCCTTTTGATTCAAGGTCAAAGCGGTCTTCAACAATTCCCATCCATGGAACTTTGGCTTCTAGGTCCAAGTTGTTTGGAGTTATAATGCTTTCAAAAGTGTGTGGTGTGCTAAACATTGATATTGAACCAATCGTTGGCCTTGAACCCTTAGTTGATTCTATTTCCAAATCATCAACACCATCATAATCAATTTCAATATTTGTCATTTGCATTTTGACCTTAGGAAAATAAAATAAAATAAGGATTCTAAAATTCCAAGAATTCAAACATAGTACTACACTTTAAAACTAGAATTGGATTATAGTTATGTTAGCCATGGTGGGTTTTGAGAGTTGGTTCTTGATCACAAAAATGAACAAAACCCTAGAAGCATAAAGATAACCCTAAAACTATGGCTATAGACAAAACACTTTAATAGAGTAGGAGTTTTGGTGTAGAAATTATGGTGTAGAAAACAATCATTTGAAGACTAATTTTACACAAGAATTAAAAGGACATAGTTGAAATTTGGGTAATGGAAGTTTTTTCAAGCTTGTTGAAAAATACCATAAATTTTTGTAAAACCTTAATAGGTTCAAAAATCGCAAGCACAAACATGTTTGAAAAAGGAAAATGTGCAAAAGAGAGAAGGTGCAAATGAAAGATTTGGGAAAGAAAGAAGGTGCATATGTACACTTTCAACAAAATGCATTCTAATTGAGGATTATATTGAGAGAAGATAGTTTAAAACTCTATTAAAGGTGTAAAGTTTTTTAGGATTTTTAATATAGGAATCGTTAGTATTAATTTTAACTATCAAAGATTCTCAAAAATAGTCTACCAATTTTTGACTACCAAAAACAATTATTAAAAATCTTCTAATGAAAAATACTACCAAAAAATATTACTGAAAAACTATTATTGAAAACTTTAACTTATTTTTAAACCAAATTTTAAATGATGAGTTGTTGACTATCAATTAGGATTTCCTAATTGTGAATAAGATTATGTACAATAAATTTTGGAGTAAGTTTAGGAAATCAATTATTTTTAGGGTAATCATTTTGAAATTAAATTTCCATTTGAGGTATTTAGATGCAAAGTTTTTTTATTTGTAAAGAGGTAGATTTGAATATTTTGTACTTTGGTGTGAAACAATTGAGATTTTTTTTTATCCTTGAATTGAAGTTGTATTTTATAAGTGTACTATTTGATTTTTTGTTTTGAAGTTGTATTTGCTTTGAAATTTGAAAGAGTTGCATAGTCAAAATCTTGCATCTTATTATTGAAATTTTTTGTTGATTATTACTACATGGAAATGATAGTTTATTTGCACTACCAATTTCACTATTTTTGTAGATGACTATTTGTCCCCTTATGTTGTAGAAGTGGATTTTGCTTTTAATTCCTAAGTTCATTTTCTATTTTAAAACCTAAAATACTATCAAATGGTTTTAATAAATGCATTAAAACAATTGAATCCCCACAAAATTCAAATTCCAACTCTAGGTTTTTCCTTGTGCACTTTCAATTGTCACTTGCAATGGCATTCAAGGAATGAAGATGGTGGTCATTGAAGAGTGAATGACTTAAAAAAGAGCTCTTGCTAAAGTTGAAGAGATTGGGGATTGAATGTGGATAGTGAATGCACTTGTGAAAAAATGATTTAAGGTTTTAGCTTTGCAATTTTTGGGAACCTTAAATGAATGAAAAGGGTAAGATGAAAAAATGGATGAAAAATATATATAGTGAAAGTTGAATGAATAATTGACCTAGGGAAATTTGAGTTATCCTTACTAGAATAAAAATAGGTTATTACTTTTTACCAAAATAATACCTTACCAATATGGTATTTGTGGGTATTAGAATTTTTAATATTGGGTTGGGTACATGTTTTTATTTAGGTATTGAAAATACCCGGATTTGATAGGTAGGTTATTTCATATGTGAAATTGTATTCAAGTTGATAATTGGATTGAAACCCAATATCCAATGAACATTGGTCCATACCAATGTTAGATGGATATCTGGACTTTATGAATATTTGCCCCAAATATCAATGCAAATATCAAAAAGGACATCTGATAGATAACACTGGGAGTGACATCAAGTTTGATATCCGGGGTGTTGGATATCACCCATCATGATACTTGGCATTTTGATATTTGAAAATTATGCCAAATATAAATGTATTGATATCCGACCTATATATCAGATCTAGGGTCAAATATTAGGGTTAATAATATTTATCTATGGTTTTTTTTCATTTTGCTAGTGCAGTTAGGGTGGCAAGAATCCTTAAACAATTTTAAACTATTTTACGGACAAATTTTTAGAAATCTCTTCAAAGTTGTAATCGGTAGTAGTTATTATTGTGGCTATATTATTAAAAAATTAATTTATGATTTTTTTTTTCAAATTTTCTTTAAAATCCTCATTTTGACATTGTAAAATTTATTTTAAAATTTAAATTCAAGAACTTTCAAGCTTGATTTAAAAATGAATTTAATTCTACGCACATTCTACACACTCTCCAGTGCTTGAGATTGTATGAGTATGAATTAAAATTTTACAATAAATTAAAACATGGTTCTATATAAATACAGAGTTCAACAACTAATTAAAATTAATATTTAACTATAACATTCAGCCTATTTATCAACTTAAAAAAATAAAAAGTCAACAAGTTTCTTAACTAAAGATCTTAAACCTGTTTTCAAAAATGTTTTTTCATGATATCAAATTTGACAAAAGTATAGTTCCACAATACAATTCTTGTGCCAGTTCCAACCATGGGTGTCAACCGAGTTTTGATCACAAGGAACCTAGATGACATGAACCCCTGATTTTAACCTTGCAAACTAGATACCTTCACAACATTGGAACAAACAACCCCTTACCCATTGAAGGAAGAACATCTGGTCTTAAAATTAGGGTCAACCCATTCCTTTGTGGATTGGGGGCCCAATAACCTATTGGGATTGATAAATTCCTAGGTGGAATAAGCCCTACTAGTGGAAGCCATTCCACTTTACACAAAAAGGCTCTCAAAATAGACCCTTTTCTTGTAGAATTATTAATATAAAAAAATGGTTGGTAGGTAGGTAGGTAGGTATGTCCAAGGGCAGAGCATTTGGGTAGGTAGGTGGGAAGGTAATTAGTGTTGAAAGGCAAGGGTAAAGAGGTGTGTAAAAGTGGTATAAGAAGGCCAGTATACCTAACAATGTTTATATAGTCCACTGTACATGAGTTTGGATTTCCAGCTGGCCTAACGGCCGTCTGCCTTCTCGCGCACATCGCTTCGACATCTCTCTCTCTCTCTCCCGCTTGCTCGCTCGCTCGCTCGCTGATGACTCTCTCTCCCTCGCTTGTCCCCAATTCCCCCTATTCCTCTCCGTTCCCGACGTCCACACGCTCTGAAATCTGCGTTCTGTTTCGGATGCATGCCATCCAAATTTCTCTTGTTGTTTTTGTTTTTGTTGATGATGCAAACTCCTTGCATACTCCACTTCGTCTTCCAACTTGCATTTGATTTGGGTTGTCACCCAGGTAAGTATGCGGCATTTGTAAATCACGTGACTATGTCGTCGTCGCATGTGGATTAATGGTTTCCATTCGCAATTCAAGCATGACGCCATGCAGGGATTGGTTATACTGATCTGATCACTGAAGGCATCAGTAGTACTGGATCCCTAGTTTGTTGTTGTTGTTGTTGTTGTTGGCGTATTTTGTGTTTGGTGGAATTGGTGGTGCAATAGGACAGTCTTCCGCATTGTTGCTAACTATGGCACGTACTCATCATCATCCTCATCATCATTCTCCAACTCCAATTGCTTGTTTTTGTTGTTGTTATTGTGTCGCACTGGCTCATCAGCCTCCTGAGTTCTTCTCCTTGTTGTTACCCCAAACATGCCATTGGCAACAACACAGTTACACACTCCGATAGGCAGAGCTGCTGCTGCTGCTTACAAAACTGTTGGAGCCTGCCTCCATGGGTTTGTTCTTAGAGGAAAGATGATGACCAGTGCTTGGTGAAGCCCTGTTTGCATGCAAAGTGCAATCTGCTACGAGTTACACCTCTAGTGCAGGAAGGAAACCTGGCTCTGTTGCTGCAACTTCGAACAATGCCTGTGGTGGTGTCATGGAACCTTAGTAGCCTGACAGCAACGACGATGAATTGACGTTGTTTTCGGGTGGGAGAGATTTTGAGAAGATCAGCAGGTGGTGGTGAGAATGAAGGGGACGACGACGACGGCACAGCAGCAACACAAAAAAGAACGGAAGCCGTTCATCTGGCAGGACCACATGACGGAGGTGCGAGAGCTATTTCGGAGAGTGGAGCGGGTGAAGAGAAGGGGGTTCTCGGGATTTAGTACGTGGGCCGATGACAGTCCCACTGCCGAGACTTTGAGCAAGAATCGACTGCGCCGTCGCAGAGCTCAGTTTGCTGTTGATCTCACACACTTGAACTACAAGGAAGAGCCCTTCGAATCTCTCACCCATATCCACAACATCCGCGGCATGTGCAGTCGGATTCAGCGTCAGGTTCGTTTGTCCTGCACCATGTCGCCGCCGCTCCTCAATCCCAACTCCATCACGCAATGCAAATTTTGCAAGGCATAAGTACTGTGAGCGAGAGTCTTGAAGCCCTTAGGGTTTGGATCTCTGCTTCTTCCCAACTCACACATTTCAATCAAACCCTAGGGTTTGAAACTCTGCTTCTTCTTCTTCTTCTTCTTGTGGAAGGAAAATCTTAAGGACCTTTGTAATAAACAAACCTTGCTGAAATTCATTGAGCAACATGGCGAAAATGCATCTTTTGGATAACAGGATTCAGTGACAGAGAGGAAGAAAAAGGATGTGGACTTGGACAGCAGACCTGCATTGCTGCGCCGGCCCATCAGTACAGCTACCCATAATAACACTAGAAGACATTGTAAGACGAAATCAGCTGACTCCTGGCATTGCAGCAGGCCTCATTCTGCCCCTGTTACTGACTTGGGAGCTGCTCCACTGTCGTATTGTCCTCCGAAGCCTACAGTGCTTTATGACATTAGCCACAAGCCTACTACTACGCCTTTTGTGCGGGGATTGAGGTCCAGTATCAATTCAGACTGTCCCCCTTCCAACAATTCTTGTAGACCTCTTCACCAATGTCAAAACTTTGGTGGTGGCTATGAAACTCCTATGGGTGTGTGCATCTCTGTATCTCTTTCACTTGCAATCTGCTCCTGAAGATCACCTTATTGAGTGAGTATATGTATCATTGATGTGCCTCACACTGCTGAGCATTCAACTTTGGGTATACATATGGGTTTTGAATGCTTACATGTAGCATGTCTGCACAAAAATAACTCACAACCAGTTTACATCTTCTGGCCCAATCCCATTGCACTGTAAGCTTTACAACTATTGAACACAAGGAACAATTAGTGAGTCCTAATTGCAGTGATTGTTGCAATTCAATTTGGCAAGCATCATCATCATCTTTGATCACTGCTAGTGCATGCCCATCTCACTGAAATTGTTCAAATCTGGCCTAAAGGTGCGACCTCACATCGATCCCTCCAGAGCCTCCAGAAGTCATCAGATTCCAGTCACAGCCGGGGTACAGCAAGGTCACTGTCAATATCATCAGAGCCTTCAGGAAGACAACAAGATTGCAAAGCTGCATATCAGGCTTCACAGCACTTGAAGAAACATTCTTCTGTGAAATGGAGAGGTGCTGCTGCATCTGACAGCCATTTATTAGATAGCCTTCCTTTAGAAAGACTGAAGCTGGAGACGGGAAGCCTCCAATTTGGGAAGCAACCGAGTTCCCTTACAAGAAGCCAAGATCACCAATCATCAAGGAGCAAGGAAGAGATCATCTTGGACTACAACTCAAGTCATTTGAAGTCTAAAGTAGCTGGTGATTCACCAAGGGAGACTACAAAAGGTATGCAAAAACATTCATCTCCTACTCTATTATTTTGTATGACACTAGTCAGAATGTGTTGGAGAGGGTTGTTTGGAGTCCAGTCATTTGTCCAAACTGGATTGCGGAGTTGTCTCTGCAATCTCATAGAGATGCCATACCATCTAGTTCTCAATCTGAATAGATCCATTGTTTTTTTCTGAAGGTTTATGTCTTGAGTTGTTGGGCAATCTGATGAAATTTAAGTCTCACCCAACTGATTTCTGGAGAGCAAAAGGTTTTGTTTCTGAAAGTAGCCCACGTTTCAGCTTTCCCGATAATAACTCATCCTTGAATACCAGGGAGGCCAAGTTTTACACATTCCAAGGTTGTTCAATTGATATGTGTTGACATGCATTCTGCATTGCATGGTAACGACTCTATTCAGGGGAAATGTGTCTTCTTGATGCTCAATTGTTGTCAAGACCAGAAGCTTCCTGAAGCTTCAAAAGCAAGATTGTGGTGAGTCTATGTTTGGTGGAGCTACTGGAGGAACTTTGGTCTTAGACTAGTAGTAAGAGAGACCTATATAATTGTTGGCACACTGAAGGGAAAAGAAATAAAAAATCATCATGAGTTTCAGCTATACCAGGTTTGAGAAGCTGTCAGTTGAGAAAAGATCATCAGGAGAGAGCAAGAACCTGTCTAACCACATCACCCTCTGACACTTCAGCAGACAGAGGTGTGATATCAGTGCCAGAAAGGCATTTCTCTCCTGTCAAATTGGAGAACTTGATGAAGCCAGGAGCTGAAGAGAGGCCACTTTCTTCCCTGGGTGGAAGGCGGCAGCAGCAGCAGCACAGGGAAATGCATGCCGGTGAACTTGGCCCATTAAAGCAGACTGTCAAATTCTCCAGTCAATCTCAAAGACCAGAGTCAAGAAAATCAAACCATGATGCGAGGCCCAAATTGGAAGAAATGTTGGTGGAGTCTGCATGGGTGGAAAGAAATCTGCAAAAGGTGTTGATGGAGCCACCACACATGGATGAAAGTGGTGACAAAGAAGCGGTTACCAGTGCTACTATTTCTGGGGGTCATTCTGAAGGAGGAGCTGAGTTGGCAGAGGATAGCCATGTTCTCATCAAGCATTCATCAGACCCTTATGCGGACTTCAGGCAGTCCATGTTGAGCATGATTCGGGATGAATGCTTGCAGGTATGATATCTCTCCACAAGTAGAGCAAATCAATCAATCGAATCAAATGACCCACTGTGCAGCAAGATGTTGGATCCCTTCAAAAGGGACTCTATGATGTTATAGTCTTCTTGCTATTGCATATTTACTAAGATTGCAACTAGTCACTGTAGTATATGTCAACTGCAGCAAATGTTGCACTGTGCTAGTAGTTGCTAAACAACTTCTATCTGTGATAAGTGAGCAAAATTTACATACATCTCTTTCTTCTGGATGGATTTCAGGAACGACATGTAGAAATGGAGGAACTCTTTCAGTACTATTTGGATCTCAACCCAATTGTCCACCATGAGGTGCTGAAGCGGGTCATCACAGACATTCGCAGAGATATTCTGGCAGAAAAAACTTAGTCATATGTCCTACACTACCTGAAAGCAGGAACCCTCCATTTCTTCTTTTGCAGTTTAGCATGAGTTGTGGGTCATTTGTGCAAAACTGTCACTGATTGCCCATTGTTTCATTTGAGATGTATGTTTTACACATGGTGAAGGCCTTGTGATGTTTCTTGCTTGTGGACTTTTTGCTAGAGTGTTTCCCACTGGGGAATCATGAAGTAATAATATCAACATAATATGTGACCCTGTAAACTGACACATGAAACGACATTGTAACACAATTGGAAGGTTTAGACCTGGTGGGAATTCACTACAAATAGATTGCAGAACTGAGTTTGAACTTATAAATACGCACTGGATATAATGCTCTCCAAAAGGGCCAGTAAAGAAATTTGACTGGCTTTGATCGGCTGGTCACATGATTGGCCCGTGTGATGATATTTATCCCCATTATACACTAATCCAGGATTTCATGTTTATGGGCATTGGGTCAGGATCAGGAAATAGCTTGGACACTATTTTGAAGGTAGACATTGGTAGAGGCCCACAGACTAGGTGTGGGTGGATTTGCTCTTAGCATGGGCATTCGGCATTGGTCATAACTCATAACCATAAATCTATATTACCAAATATTAGGAATTCATTTTGAGTTATAAAGTGATGTATAAGAAAGTGATGTTTTTCAATGAGTCCATTCCATAACAATACTGAACCCCCATTGCCTTATTACTAAGGATCCCATTTCTTCTTCAATATATTTATTATCAACTTGATCTGGAGAATTAAAATGACACTATTTTTATCTATTTTTATTTTATACTTTGACATGCATCCATGATCCATTAATCTTTTTATGCCTTTTGATATTTGAGGAATTCATATACAGAAGTAAGGAAGTTTCAATTGGATCAAACACAAACAAAATTATGATTCCCTTCACAATGATATATACATGAGCACAATCATGAAAGTAGAACTTTATATAAACTTCAAAACACTTGCTCAATAAATTTGCTAAGTCTATGAGGGAAATAAGCACAAGGTTGATAAAAAGTTCACCTTCAAATATAATTTTATGCATTGAAACCTTAAAGTTTTCAACTTCACAAATTTTGTGACATTATGGCATTGTTTGCTTGAAACTCAATGTCTATCATCCAGATAAGAATATTTTTAAAAATGTTGAATGTGGCAACATATATGAATGAAAAACCATTTCAGAAACTAAAGGTTATTTTAAAGCAAGAATATCATTTTTTCTCTTAAAGATAGCTAACTAGTTATATATCATAAACTGCAAAGTGAAATTATAAATAGCTCTTTTGAAGAAGTAATATGAACCCATGATAATATGATCCATATTTTCCTACTAACATTAAATGATTTCAACATGTGATTTCACTTTGGGTTATTAAAGTCAATAATGATGTATCTTTTAAATTTGCAAGAAAAATAATTATCCTGGAAAATTATCAAGGGTAGTGCCTAGTTAGGAAGAAATATAAAACATAATGAAAAGAGATTTTTGGTAAATATTTAATATGTCTAATTGTTAATAAATTAAAATCCTTCATTAGCTTGAACCAAGTTTATTTCCAAATACAATTTAACATAATAGAATTAATCACCCAAACGATAGTTTTTGTATGGTTGGTTATAGATGTAAATGAGTTGGTTGGGTTTTCTTTCTAAATCCTTGACTTGAGTATACTGTAGTACCTTGGCATCTGTGACACTAATTATATTATTTATGTAAATGTTGAAAATTTCAAAAAAATTAGTTTTTTTCACTGAACAAAGTTTTGTGAAGGTAATAGTAAATGTTTTAGAATATTTTGAGAATGTTATATGGTTAACATGGAATCTTCAAAATAATTAATTATTTGACATACATGGGGTTTGTCTTTTTTGTATTGGCTTAGGTTATTGATAAGAATCCCAATATTCAATACATCTCAAATTAGATGTTCTAATAACTTTTGTGCACCTTTGTATTCGACCAAGTTATTGTGTGTACTTATTCATGCCCAAAAACAAATAATTTGTGCATGGAGTGATGAGATTGGTCTTGTGACAAGGAAAATTATCTCCACTCCACATAAGGTGAGGTTGTTACCAGTGTTGGTCTGGTATGTGGTATTTGTTACATCAGTCTAGTCCTGGTACATGGATGTGTGAAAGTTGGTACCAAAGGTCCACTAAAAATTCTATATCAATCTGATCAATATAATACATGCATCATGAATTTGTGATAATATATTGGTATAAATATTTGTATGTTTATTGTTATATCAATTGTGGTATATTGTAAAACTGGTATCAATGAAAGTTCAACCAAAATTTTATTGATGTGCATTTTTCAATGTAATGTATCATACCCAAAAGAATGCCTAAGCAAAGCTTGAGGCCAAGGAATGAAAATTGCCTCCAAACTCCAAACCAAAAGCAAATATACTAAAAAGACTTCCAATGTATAATTCCAAATTCAATCTATGTATGCCACGTTCAATGGGTACAATCTATAAAGACATCAACCTACATGGTGGTGCAAGTTAAATAGTTTCAACAATCCTTTACGAGATGAGATACTTCAAAATGCAAGGGCTAGCTCCAACATCATTTGTAACTCCATCAAATGACATCATGAAAATCAACCTACCATATGACCATCATTAAACTATAGCTTGTAGGCAACCCACCTACTAAGCAATAACCATAAATGCTCAATATTGTGTAACATCTTCAAAAAGACTAGCTTTGATTAGCTCATCCTCATAGTTGTCAAACATTTTATCTTCAACAATGAAGAAGTCTTTCACTACCCAAGTGGTAAGAAGGAAGCCAATCCTTGTATCATTTGACCAATTCTTTGATAACATGACCAATTTGCCCAAGTTTTGCACTCCAAGTTGACAATGCCATAATTATTGAATAATCTTGCAACACTAAAAGTTTGTTCAATTTCAATTTCAAAGCTTGGAATTATCTAAAAATTGCTAAGCCAAGAATGCAACATGACAAATTTTTAGATATTGTCCTTTTTACTAGCATAAAGGAGATTGCACATCCATGTCATTAACAATCATTTGATGATATAATGACAATTGGGTGGATGCATTGTTCAGTGGCTCATTTTAGGCAGATGCAACACTTACAAAAGTCACATTTAAAAAAATAAAATGATCCATATGGATATGGTTTTAAATTCTAAGATTTTTATTAGTGTAATCTTTGACTACTAAAGTTTCAGTCCCTTATAAAACCTTAAAAAACTAGGTCAAAACCCATATTAAATATTGTTGTTGTTAGCTAGTATGGTAAAATCAATTTGAAAATCTTAAAAAGAAAACCCACAAAGTTGATAAGAATAAAACCTAATTTAGATGTTTCAATCATATACCCATTGGGCACAAAACATTTGACCTAAACAAAAAAAAATTTCATTTAAAAAGAACTTTTGAAAACAAAGTCTAACTCTAACCCTTCAAAAATTCACTATCCATAATAAATGCATTATTTTCAAATACTAATCATACAAATGTCTTCATAATCAAGTTGTTAGTTTAAAATGAGTCATCATTTAATGTATTTCAAATTAAATTATTCACCATAAGCATTTGAATACAAAGCACCTTGCAGAAAGTACTAATGTGACTCCAATACCTTGCATTCACTCAATTAACTTTTCACCAAAGACAAAAATGGTTTCTTTAGTTGATGTTGTAGCGCCCCAAAGAGAATGATCAACAACATTGTGAGCCATGAATTGTTTGTGTCCATGGTGTAATCACAAGTGGAGACCTTCACCAAAAGAGGCACCACTTGAGACTTTTTGGTCATACTCCTTCACAACTACACTTGTTGTGTCCATGCCAATACATTCCATGATGCATTGAAGGCCTTTGAATCAAAGATCTAATTGGAAAGCACACATGTACTACATGCTTGGGTAGGGTTGAAAGTGACTATAAATGCTAGAAAAAAACTTAACACATTAATAACCTCAAGCCCCATCCTTACATGCAATATTTTTAATTCATGTTCAAAATCTCGACATTTAAAAGGTGGATTAAAGGTTGCTAGTGCCAAATAATCTCTATGTAATCAAGTACAAATGGAAAATATAACAAATAAAATATTTAATAACAACTAATAACTCCTAGTTTGGTTCAATATGCATTGTTTCACCATGGGGTTTAAGGTTTCAAATACTATTCTTGCAATTTCCCAAGTTGAGCCCAAGGCCACCTATGATTGCACTCTTGAAATCTATTGATTATATAGTAGAGATTCATGGCAATAGAATACTCCAAACCTTCTTGAGACAAGATAACATTGGAAGCAAGCATAGTTTAGACTAGTGTTTCCAATTTTGATGGCTTCAAGTTCACCTCCTTACAAGCCATTTCCCATTCTTGTCTACCTTTCTTAATTTCCTTTGTCCATGTGATCATTTTTGGCAAAGCATTTCGTGCTTCAATGCAAGGTTGATTTTTTTCATCTCAACCCCCATTTTAGTATCATGTCATATTGTAACAAAAAAGAGAGGGTGACGAGACGAAATAACAAATCTGACTAGCAGTATGGGCCTAAGCAGAGTGGTCTCTTTTCTGATATTCTGAGATAGACCACAATCTCTGACCCTTTCTCTCTAAACTCATCACAGAATATTCCTACATGCATTCACTGATCTTTGAACAGAAACAATTCATACACTCACAAATCGGCAAGCAGATAATCGAATGTAAAACTTACACCTTGCCTTTCATGAGAATTTCCAAAGAACACAAGCTTTCTGGCTCCAGTGTATTCATCAAAGATCAAACACCTATTAAGGTATAGCCCTTGAGGTCAGAGCTTTCGGTGTTCCCTCGATCCATTGAGCCTCTAACCTGATCCCCCATAGAATGCAACAGTGCAGATTGCCTTCACTTTGCTTGACTAAAGACCTATGACCTGATTACCTTCGAGTCCAAAATGCATTCTGAAACACCTGACTCTGAACAGTCGATACCAAGCTTGCTAGTGCTACTCAAAGAGACTGACTATCATGCAAAATGATCAGCAGCACTATTAGTCTCAAATCCTTTCTTCATTCTCACTCGATACACTCATTCTACCCACCTTCAGGATTCCCCTTTTGGACCCTGGTACTCACTTAGACCACAGCCAACAACACAGATGCAAGGCACTGCAACCTAAGCCCCTCATCCCTGATACTCATTCTCTTCAATATGTGCCCCCGTTCTACGGCTCGGATCCCTCTCTGTCATCATCATACCTCGGCACCAACCTTTCATAAGTCCTTTACAAAACTACTTGGCCAAGTTGCTGGCGCAGCGGAAAAATTTCAACAACCAGCCAAGTTCTGCCAAAAAAACCAGACCTCCCCCTCTCTATCAGTCTCTCACCTACATCTACATGCCCGATCAATTCGTCTGGACCTTCCTAGCTATCAGCCCACCACCACTTTCTGTCCTTTTCCCGCCCTCGTTCCTTCCACCTCCCCTCATCAATACAGCTCCATCCCTCACCATCATTCGCGCCGCCTCCTTCCTGCACTCCATAACACCCCTACCATGAGAAAAGCCTCCCCATGCATTATTTGCAGCAGTAATGGAGAGATTTCGGCTGCAAAAATGACGGCTAATAAAACAAAAAGTAAACTTCAAAAACATGTTGTGTTCACACCAATGAGGTGACCTATTGTTTGGTCACAATATATTGACAAGCTTTAGATGTAACATGCCCAAAACATGTGTCAATATATGACAAAGAAGGTCGTAATGGTGCATAAGAAACAATAACATTAGGCAAAGCAATAGCAAGAATGCTAAGGTTTGTGCCTTCACCTTTGACATATGAAATTATTTTGTTTGTTAATTGGTACTCAAGTAAAAAACCCTTCAAGTTTTGCCAAGGTTGCTTGCCAAGATGTTCATTAAGAATGTGTTTTTTCATAATTGTGATGCCATTTGCAAGAGTATGAAATAATACCTTTTTGAGACTTTGTGGTGCTATTGTTCCTAGATGTTTCACCCATTGGGTGACACATGGTGCACTTCATGCTTTGGGAGGTTGGATTTGGGCAATTGTTGTTGGGTCATTCAACAAAAGAAATGCTTAAGCACGTGTAGTCCAATTATGAGGTCTTCAAAACCCTTATTTTTTTATAGTTCAAACAATTGTACCTTCCCAATTATTACATGTGGACTACTCAATAATAAGTTCATCAAATATTGTCTTTGTGATCTAAGGACTGGTTATAATGTTCGTAAGTTGTTGGAACTACAAATTGTCACTTGTCATTCCTATAGTTGTACCTTCTTCCCCCTCCTCATCAAGTTATACAACATATCATGTTGAATGTTAAAATCCATGTTTATAGATGAAAACCAAAGACCCAAAGAAACTTCAATAATATACATTATGATGATTTATAAATGTAGGTAAATAAAAACTTTTAAGCATGGACACAATAATTTTTTTCTAGAAATAATTCAAAACCATGCAAAATTTTTAACAATTAAGGGAAGGGTTCCAAAAAAAGCTTGAACTATAGTAGCCTTATGGTGGCAAGATGAGGCCTTCTAATGACACCAAGGTTACTTTGGGTGCTTTTCGAATCTCTACATAGGCTATTGTTAAGCAAAAACAAAAAATAAAAATAAAAATTTAAAGCTCGAAGGCCACATTTTAAAACATAAAATATAAGAACATCCAAGTTTAAAGTTACAATTGAAAGGTCTTCATGTTCTAGAAAGACCAATAAAAATTGCATCAGAGTAAAACATTATCAACTTACTAACTTAATACCAAAGAAACAAGGGAACAATTTCATTACATACCTTAAAAGATTTACATTTATTTCAAAAGTCTAAGGGAGTTCAAAATCAATTGAAAATCCATTACTTGACAATTGCACAATGCAAGAAAACCATATTTTTGTAGATTGTCACTAGAAAAGTTGGAATTTAATGAAATTGCTCGATGCTAAACCTATGAGATGCGATGTTTCTACGTTGCAAATTTCCAATGTTCAACCTTTGAGTTGCATTCCAAAGTTTCAACACTCAATTTTGCAATGCTCAATTTCTAAGTAACTTTTAAGTTGTACTACAAAACTCTAATGCTCCACCTTTGAAACTCATTAATTTATAATATTGTTGAACGTTGGTACTACATCACAAAGTTGCAGCATTCAAGCCATCTCATTATGAAGCATATACATTTGCTTAAAATAGCCAAAACCTAAGCATCACACTCATATTTTAGAAATGCAAGCCACCCCCTTCTCCCTCCAACCCCAATTCAATTTTGTGAATGTCATTTTAAGCACATAATTGCAATCACTACCAAGATAGTGGAAGAACCCCACAACATGGATACAAGCCACCAAATAATTGGAACTGTGACAATGAACCAAAAAAGCTTGATTAAAAAATTACTGTGTGAAATTTATGACATGAAATGTAGGATGGCAGTGAGGTGAAATTACAACATAAGAGCATAAAGGATACAATAAACACATAAAGGCTACAAATGGGGTTTCAGGTTTCACAACAAAGAATGATAAAACCTACAAAGCATTGAAGAGGAGAAAGGGTTGATGTTGGCCAATAGAAATGCAATAACATTGTAAGTTGCATACCAAGAAAGATGTGATTACTTACATAAGAGTGATGTTACTTTTTTTAGGGCTTTAACACCTCTAGGGTTTAAAAAATTCTTGTAGTTCACAACAACAACTTTATTTGATGAAGAAGTTGCGTCTTTTCGTAGAAGAGGATGAGGATTGATACTGGGGTATCTAGGAGGATGGATCCTTGGAGTAAATATTAAGCCTAGTAGCTAAACTCTTATACTAGATTGTTATGGTATCTCCTGGGTTTTTCCAACCCCTCTACTTGGGCCAACCTAGTATCTTCACAACAAATATGAGCCTAGTTTGTTCTTCAATACCAATATTATACCATTCTTAATACCACTTGCAAACCTATGCAGTAGACCAACACTATAGATGTGGATTTGCTTAGTAGTCACCAAATGCCTTATGTACTTACCAACCTACATACCACTCACTTACATTTCCTACCTATGCATCTTCTGTTGCAAAACTATGTCTTACAGCTTTGAGTATGTGGTGTTGGAGTTGTGATACTTAAGGTGGGGGGGAATATACCAGTGTTGAGTGGCATCAAAACCAGTGCATACCCTGAGTGGTTGCCTTGGTTATCAGGGTGGATCTTAGGTTTATAACTGCAGTTCCAAAAAACTAATGAACCAATTCTGAGGTATAATGAAGGCTTTTAAAATCTTGAAATTTTTGAAATAACCACTTATAAAACTGCCAATTTTTTTACCATTTCTTTCATGAAATTGCCAGTTCTTGGAGGTTTTTGATATGACCACAAACTGCAATTTTTTCATATTAATTAATTAAAATCTCCCTGAAAAAACAAGAATTGTTGGTTCTTTGATTCTAAAATAGTTAAAAACCTGGAATTGATGGCTATTAACAAAATCAAATACCCACCCAACACTAGAACATATGTGTGTGTGTATTTGTTCTGTTTTATGGTGTGAGGTGTCTGTTGCCTTGTGCATCCCCTTCTTTTGGGAACCTGAAAGATACGGAGCTCAAGGAAATGGGATTAGTTTATGTCCATAGCCCTATGTGGTTGTGAACAACCAACTTTGAAATAGCCCTACAAAGGTTAGTACCTTGGGGAACTTGATTGCTTTGGGATACTTTTGTGAGTTGTGTTCATAAATGGGATCATTGGTCGTCTGTTGGTTCCACTAATCTTAAACCACAATCTCAATTAAATATTGTGTAAGGTGCTTTTACCTTATTGAGATATGAATAAAGTGTGATCCAATGTGGGGTAATTTTATTTTTTGTTGTGTGAACAAGGTTAGGATTTAAGGTTTGCTCTTTGTCGTTGTAAACTTACTCTTTGGAATGGTGAAAGTTGTTCCAGAGTTGTTGTTTTTCCAAAATTGTCCATGTTGAAGTGAATGCAATAAGGGCAAGATAGGGAAAGTAGGAGTGTTTTGTTGTTTATGTGTAATGCAATGCTTATCTTGATAGGATTTCGAATGGAGGAGGATGGAATTGCAGTTAAGGTGGAGCTACTCGAGAGGTGCGATGGCTCCAGTGTTCAAGATTTAAGGGGAAAAGATAAGCTAAGTGAGACAATTCTTTCTGCATGATAGATGGGGTGTTCTGTTGGATGTTCTCACCGACTGTTGCTGTTCTTCTTCTGTTGCGCCTGTAGTTGTTGGTGAGAGACATCGCAAAGGTTGTACTCAAGGTTTTATATAAAGGGTTTTAAAGCTGAGAAGTGATGAAGATTTCAGGAGATCTGAGTTGTAGGAACAGTGCATGTAGACCACTGTAGAGCCATGCATTTGATGTAGGTTTTTGTCAGAAACCAGAGTTCCTTGGGTTGAGATTCTGTTGAACTTGAAGATATGAGAAACCTTCATTAGTTGAAGGTATCCTAGAGATTGAGCAAAATTATAGGTGAAACCAAATTTTGCCAAATCTGCAAGAGACAAAACTTGAGACCAAGTCTGACACATGAAATCTGCACTATGCCCTAGTGGTTTTTTTGAACAATCCTCATATCAGCAGTTGACAGGGTTATGCAGTGTGCATTGTTGAGAGCAATATGGGAGTGTAGAGGTTTTTTGTGCTGCCATGAAGAATCCTGAACCATGCATTACATGCGGTACATAGTAGAAGGGTGGGTTCTACCTGCTCAATGGATCCAGTGAACAACGAGTGCTCTGATCTTAGCAAGACCTTGATTCAAGTCAAATTAGGTTAATTAGCAAAAATAGGAAGGACTTCAAATGTAGAATTTAGGCAAATTTGTGTTTGTAGAATTCTGCAGAGTGATTTAGTAAAGATTTCATGTACCAGGAGACAGTCACATAGCTAAAAGGGCTTCTGGGTCATCATAGATACAAGAATAACACCAGAATTTGCAAGTTTGCTGTTGTAGAATTCATGCAGATCCTCTTATACAGATGATATAGTCATCAGCTTTCTTTTAGGTTACAAAAGGTCCATAATAGGGCTTGAGTCTCATTCCTGAAAAATAACCCTCAACTGATGGGTACTGCAGTCATGCATTCCCAATCAAATTCAACAGTTGTAAGGGTCAATAATAGGGCCCGGTTTAAGGTCCCCTTCCAGTGTAAGGTGCTTCTACCTTATTCAGGAATGTGACTCAAGGTGAAAAGTTAAATACAACATAAATTCCTACATAGACAACATTTGTTAAAGTGAATCAAAGGTGGGGACGCCAGTTAAAAGGCTTTGCATCATGCTCTGGTAGATCTGTTGCCATCGGATGGGAAGTCACTTTGCCCTAATGGACTTGCTAAACTGTGTAAGGTTGAATTGGTCCTTTTCATAACACCACCTACACTCACTCATCTCTGTGTTCCTACCAGTTTGCTAACTCTAATTTTGTCTGGGAGAGATTCGTCAAAGGAACATGCTTCAGAGAGGCAATAGTCTCACCTCACTTATGGTACAATAGTGTTGTGGTTTCATTCTGTCCACCACAAAATAAGCACATAGGGGTTTGAATCTTGACTCTTAATGTTTGTGGTACACTAATATCTTTTATTTTCAGCCGTGGGTGTTTCCTTAATCTTGGTGCAATGGTGGGCATGGTTGCACACTCTCCATTAGAAAAGAGCACATGGTGTGTGTGTGTGGTGTTGATGTTTGATGTGCGGAATTGATGGGACTGCTTGCCTGCCTGCCTCTGGCCTTACAAAATAATAATCAGATTCCCAAGGCTGGATCTGATCTGGCCTCCAGGCAAAGGTACTGTTCTATGAAGCACAAATGAACTTACAACCAAATCTTTTTCAATTATAATTTATGGCCTTCTTGCAATCTCTAGTAGCAATTAGACCCGCCTCAAAAAGATAAAATTGCACAACTTTCTCTAGGGTCTAAATGCAAGTTTTACATCATACTCTAAGTGTAGGGTAATGCCAAACGACCAGGCTGTTAGCTGATGTGAAACACTCACAAACAAAATGTTTTTGGTGATATCTCTTGCGTATCACTGGGAAAACCAAATGCGTTGAAGATTGGGCATTTCGATTTCAAAATGCCCTGCCCTTTGTTGAGTAGAAATTTCCTTGGATAAGGTGCCCTTCAAATATACTTGAAATTTTCTGCTTGTGCTTTACTTGTTTTTAGAGCATCTTCGCTGACAGTATTAGAATGCATCCACAGTGATTTTTTGGGCAAATTTTTGCTTAATTTTGGCCAGAAAAATATGATTTTGACAATGCAAAGGGTATTTCATGAAATAATGGCCCAAAATTTCCATATTCCCACAAAAATTCCAATTGCCAAATTTTTGTTGTAAGTTCCAGTAAATTGTCAGGATTGTATAGGGATCATTATATCTATTTAAAAAGTTCATTTCTGATTTATAGCCAAATTTGGCTAAATTTTCTTATGTGTCATATCGTATCATATTTTCTTATGTGATAAGACTTGGGAAGAAGACTAGGCTACATTGTCTTATCACATCCAACTTGGGATTTTACTCAACTAAGCTACTGTACAGTTGATAAGACAATCATCAGCCTACTCAGAATTGGATGCACAAAGAGTAGCGTAACCGCAGAGCAGCTGACCCCAAATATGTGCAACCCAACCCTCTCCCATTCACCCCCTCTGTTTTGCCAAGGACAAATTTCAACTTATAACATGCCTTCTGGAACACTTGAAATTTTGGCCATTGCTTTAGGGTGCCAAGGACAAATTTCAACTTATAACATGCCTTCTGGAACACTTGAAATTTTGGCCATTGCTTTGGGGTGGAGCAATACCCACACCAGGAAAGCATGCACCGTGACCGGCTTCGCATCAGACAAGCAGCACTGGACATAACTAGTCAAGTCATGCAGAACCTGGCATGCAGCAAAACCTAGAAATCATTCTTTGGCTCAAGATTTAGTGGGGACTGAGCCATCACCCTACCAATTTGCCAAACAATTGCAATGAGTTCAATGTGAATGTGAATGTGACATTGGGCATTGGGCACAATCCTCTCTTAGGACAAGGTGTGTGACAAGGAAAGTTTTGTTGGTCTTGCCTACCAAGGCAAGGATATTGTGTTTAGATTCATTATAGAGTATAGTAGCTTAAGGGATTTTGGCCGCTAGGTAGTAGTAGGTATATTTTTATAGGATGCAAGAAAGACATAGGAAAAAAATGAAGGCCCAGTAAAACTGGATCAAGAAAGTTGCAATTCAAGAAAAATAATGAACAAAATGAAGGCGAGCCAAAATGAGATTTGAGAAATATCATATACAAGATCTTTAAAAAATAAAACAAAAGGTTGAGATTCATATTTTTCTTTAATTTTTATTTAATTTTTTCAACAATTTTTTTTGGGAAATCTGAATTTTTATTTTTTTCTAGTGAAAATTTAACTAAATTTTCTATTTTAAAAAAATTACCAAATTTTCCATATCATAAAATTGAAAAAAAAAAACCGAGTTGAGAAAGATAAGACCCAGGATACAAAATTCAAGAATACATGGATGAGATGAAAGTCACTAAAAAGAAGGATCCTTAAAAATTAACTGAAATCTGAGAAAGACAATAGATGAAAATGTCCATATTGAATGATGAGTATCAAATGCTAGATGAAAAACCTGTTTGTAGGTTTACATGAATCAAACTCTCAAGGCAAGTTGTGCGAGCCAAGTTGTGCGAGCCAAGAATGAAGAATGGCGGGTTTCTCAAAATAGGCAAGAGCCGGCACCGAGTCCCAATGCCAGGTACGTCCAAAACATGTGTACAATTTGCATTAGAGACTGAGAGAGACCGAGAGCTTGTTGCACATGTTTAATGTTGGCCATCACCATCCATTTAAGAGTGGGAATATGAGGACAAACTTGTAAGTACCATGTGAAGATCCTCATTGATCATCACCAATGGTCCAGGCTTTCCACCGCTGCTGCCATGGCCCTTAAGGGCCCAAGGTGTAGGTGAAGGCGGTTGGTGTGTTATGCTTGGTAAGGATATATTCAACAACACAAAAAAGAAAATTATGCTCGGCAATGTTATGTTTAACAACACAAAAAAATTTATGCTTGGTAAGGCTATGTTCAACAACACACAAAAACTTGGTGAAGGTTTTACCAGAGTTGGTCTAGTATATAGGTCATGCCCTGGTATATGCACTGGTATCAACACTGATATTGCAAACCCAATCAGTCTGGTATTGATCCACCGGGTACCAGTTCAATACCATACCCCCAATACATATTTTGTCAAAAACTAACACAGACCCGACCAGCCTGATTTTAGGGTTTGAATACCAGAGTGCATACCAGTGTTGCACTTTTAGGGTTGCTGTTTCCCCTGGTATCAATCTTGGTATGATTATGTGTTTGAGAGTTGTACCCATTTTTTAATTTTGAATTTGCACTTAATCTTTTCATGAGTGATGTTGGCTGCTCTTTTGGTGAACTTCCAAGCATGTCTCTTGTTTCTTTATGTTTTTTAATGACTGCAATCTGGTTTTCATATTTCCACCCTAATTGCCTTGGTTATGCAGAACATGGAGTGGATGAAACTCTAAAAAATTCAACCTTAATGAGACATTGGATTTATACTAGAGTTGAAAATTTATACCAGCTGGTATCGTATTAGCCATATTGATATTGATACCATTGCACATCGAATTGGGTACCTTGAATTGTTATACCAGAATGGTATATGAGTTTGAGAAATACTCGGGTACCAGGACCAGTCTGGTACCTCCTTTTAGGAGAGAGCTATATACCAGGACCAGGGTGGTTGGTACATCAAAAGGGTGATACCAGACCAACACATGTTTTTACAATTATGGGAAAGATGCAAATCAGCCAAGGGTCCTAGTCTTTATTTATTTTCCATTGCCTGCCCAATTAACATGTGTCTGGTGAACCCCAAACACACCTTATGGCTGCCTAGACACATTCGTGCCCGTGATTATGCACATTTTGGTCATGTAATGCATACTAGGAAGCATATTTCCAATTGACATGCCCAAAATGCACATAATTGTGGGCACAAATGTGTGTGGCCATTTTACCCATATTTTTTCTAGAGAGTATGAATCAGCTTAGTGTTCACAGCCAAAAAAGAAATGCAGCAGAACAAAGGTACTGCCTGCATTTAGGATCCTTGACTGATTTATCGTCTTCCGGATTGGGAGGACAAACAGGGCCTTCTTGGTAGCAGAAGCCTTGTGGTTCAGTGATGGGTCCACTTATGTCCCTCTTTTTAATGGCCACTTTACATGAAGGTCCAGTGTCCAATTAAATAGAGTAATCCTATTGGCTGAGAGGCATAAATAGAACCCTTGGTCTTTAGATGAGGGTCCAAGACCAAAAAGTGGCAAATCAAGACTAAACATACATGACATCATTTTGGAGGTAAAATCAATTGGTTTGGACCAAAAAAGAAAAGGCTCAAAGGAGAGAGAGCTCATGATTTGGAGATCCAAGTGCAAGCTAGGGTCCAAGGGAGGGTCCAACTCAAGGATTCAATTTGCTTCAAATGAGTCCAAATTGATTCCTGGGAATTTGGACCCTGGACCCATCTCTAAACTGGCCCTAAGAGTGTTGGCAACCGTCCCTCCCCTTTAGAACTTCCAAGTCCCTTGAGACGAGTGGTATGTTTCATTATTTCCTAGTACATTTGGGAGCCACACAAGTTGTGCAGCACTGACACCCAAAACCTCAAAGTTTGTAGGGGGTTTTAAACATCAAGACACTTGTGAGAAGTGAAATATCAATGCAGAGTGTAAAAAGGTGTGGGGACACTGGATTGTGCCAACTAACCACTTTTTTTGGGGCAAAATTTCATCAATTTGTTCGCCTATGATAGGCAAGGATATTGTGTTTAGATTCATTGTAGAGTACAGTAGCTTAAGGGATTTTTTGGTCCCTAGGTAATAGATATTTTTTTTATATGAGGATTTTTGAAAGATGATATTTTGGCTTGTGTTGAAACTGGAGATTAGTTCTAGAGTTAGAATATTTTGAAGGATTTTGGTTTCTTTTAGAGGATTTTTTGAAGATTATATTTTTACATGGTGAAATATTTGAGTTTCCATAATTCTTATTTTGCCATAAGATACTTTAAAATGTAAATGGCAATGCCACAGTTGTGAGGGACCAATGTTTTTCAAATTGGCAACAACTTAGTGTGTTTCTTAAGTATTTAGTCATCAAATTTCAAAAAAATGGTTTAAGAAAATCGCCAGATTCTCTCCTAAGTTCCTGCAAGTTGCCAAAAATATAAAAGGATACTTGACCTTCTAACCTAACTGAAATTACCATGCCCAGTAAATGCCCTAGCAGCAGGGGATACATCTTGGATTTTCAATTCCACCCTTGGTTCATAGGGTGTGTGAAGCTCTAGCATACCTGCTTTGGATCCAAATCTCTCTCTTTCAATGGCTAACCCCTGAACACAGACAGTTCAAAAGGTTTCATCACTTGAGCATCAAACTCATTAGGTTGCAACACACCAGCAAGAAATTCATCCAAATGTCAAAAACTGCTAAAAAATCACTACTAAACCAAAATCTGAGTTGAAATGTGGCAAACATTTTCCAATTTGTTTTTAAAAAATTGGCATAAAACTTCCCCCAAAAAAGGAATATGCATAAAAAATATTTAAATTTTTTTTTTGCATTCATGACAAATTCAGCACATAAGAAAAAGGCTGATTAGGGTTTTGGTCAAGTCGTTTGGGACCCCTCAGTATTGGTGTGCACAGCAGCTACTGTTTGTTGGGGGAGGAGGTGATGAGGATGCTTCAAAAATACTGGATGGTGGTGATGCGATGTCGCTCATCCGTATTTGACATCTCAAATGAGATTTCGAGACATCTTGAGACCAATATTGACGAGGTCCTGAAAGACTTGACCAGAAACCTAATTGTCAGTGTGCATGCCATCATCCCTGGCTTGCCTGCATCTAGCAATGTATTCCAACGATCAATGGCACAGTTGCTCATTACGGCAACAACAGCTATAAACCGACCATTTGTCCAGTACTTGAGATTGTTGAGAAAACCATTGCCAGGCTCATGAGGACAACAGCCATAAACCGACCATTTGTCGAAGAAGAGTACTGTAAAATGTTGGTAACTTCAACACATGTCTGTCAAATAATTAATCAATTTTTTTGAAATTTTCATTTTGATGAATAGAATATTCTGTGAAGACTCAATGTTTTCCTTCACAAAAAAATTTGTTCTTTGAATTTCTGTTATTGTTGAGAATATCAACATGTTGAAAATATAATATAATTAGTGTCAAAGCTGCCAAGGTACTATGGTACTTCTTTTGATCGAGAAACCCAACACATTATCGAGATATGTATAGAAGTGTTTTGTGCATAAATGATCGATCATAGCTTCTTTTATGACATTGAGAGAGATCCCTCTCTGGCCCACAGATCCAAAGGCAAAATAAAATTGTGCAGTAGCCAGCTCTTTAGAACATGCTGCCACTGTTGAGTAAGCTGTGACAACAAAAGGTGTCATCGGAAAATCATATTGGGGATGGTTTGAACGTTACTTCCTTGATGCCAACTGAAAGTGTAAGATAATGCCCAAGGATGGGGGCGTTCCCAAAGCAAGCCCCCGTCCCAAGGCAACCGAGGGAAGGACCCACACTGGGATCGCCCTTGTCTAAGGGCGTTATCCCATGTAATAACCATGTTATCAAGGAAGAAAAAGAAAAAAGAGGCAGGGTGTCTTGAAAATTGAAATGGAGCAATGGTATTGTTTTTTGAAATGCCCTTAATTTCTAGGAGACAATATTGCTATAAATAATGTTCCCTCACCTAACACTGAAAAACATCTCCTAAGTTATTACAGTTATAAACAATCATCATCACGGATACAAACTTGCATACCATTATTTGAACATGCATTTTGTCAAGGGTAAAGCCCCAAGGTGGGAACATTCCCAAAATAAGGGGCCTAATGCAAGATGATAAGCTAGTCTAGCATCCAGACCTCCATCTTTGGAGTGTCCCCAACCCCTATCCTGTACAAACCCATTGTAAAGCATGAGGTGAAGGTTACGGTGAACCTAACAAACATAAACAGATCTATACATATCAACAATGCAAAAATGGTTTTGGTGGCACCTACCAAAGATTAAACAGGGTCAGAGTGCATAGAACTGTATTGATTATTACCAAAATTGCAAACTATTTTGTCCATTTTTTCAATGTTTTCATGTGAATACAAAAATTTAATCAGACAATTATGTGATGAGTATTTTTTTAATGTGGTGTGGATATTTGATTTTTTAAATAACCAGCAGTTCTTGTTCTTTAATATTTTCAAATCAAAGAACCCCAACAGAATTAAAGAATGGTCTGTTCCAATTATTTCAGAAACATTCAAGAATCAATAGTATTCATGAAAGAAAAGGTAATGAAGACTTTGATTGCTTGTGATATTTGGTTTTTTTAATGTATTTTGATCGAGTTCAACACTATGGGTGGCAACCTATTTAGTTACACTATGGATATGTGGTATTTGGTCAATAGGTGTAACTAAGAATTATATTATGAAAACTATGGAAGGCTAAAAGGTAGTTAAGACACACTAGGATTAAGGAAGGTCGAGTGTTTGTTTTGTTTTGTCATGTTGAAATCTCTCACACCACAAAGCCCCTTGTTGTGCTCTTGGAATGGTTGGAAAACCCTCCATCAGTACAGCTGCACCAAGGTGGGTTCATAATGTTTAAACCTATGGCGTAGGAGTTATTGAATATTGAAAAAAAATGTCATTGAAATTTCAATATAGAGATCAAGGAAATTGGGGCCCACTCTTGATATTGTTGTTGGAAAGCCCTTGATGGAGATGATTTCACAATCTTTAAACCTAAGATGTGAAAGATGTTGAATTTTGAGTTATTTTTGTAGTTGATTGTTTTAAAAATCAAATCTTAAGGAAAATTGAGTTTTATGTGCTAGGTTAGAAAAGGTATACTATATTCCCTTTCAAAATTCATTCAATATTACAACATGTGTTCAATGACACATGCAACATTAGTAGGGTATTTGTGAAATTTTTGAGGGGCAAATTGTTTTTTGAAGTTAGAAAACATATGAGTAAAAAGATTGGGTGTCATATATTGGTTATAGGGTAAAATTTTTAATTCAATTAGTTCTATAATAGGTTGCAAGTTCAAAACATCAAATTGCATACTATTTGTTTGACAGGATTTATAATTTATCCATCCAAGAGAGTAACTATATTCTTTTCAATAGTTGCATTCCTTTCATTACATCTTTCAAACCCTTGAAAGCCATCATGTGTTCATTTCTTTTGATCAAGTACTAAAACTAAAATTTGAAATAAACACAAAATATTAAATTTTGATACAAGAAAAAATGTAATCCAATTTATGATGGCTTATTTAAATATCTACATATTAAAATTTTAACTCACAACTAGCAGAGGGAAAAAAAAACACCTAGTATCTCCCAAATAATATCTTGTTTGACAAAAATAGTGTAAAATTTGAACACTTAGTGTCCCCATGTCAAGAGAGATCTAAAGTTTTCTAAGTCGTATTGAAATCTAGTGAATTAGCTTGACCTACACTAAGTCAATTGGGACATTAAAAGTGTTGTATTATGCATACACCTATTACTCACATTGTTGTGGAATTTGAAATGAACAACAATAGTTCTAAAAAATTCTTTTATATAATGAAGAGTGTCATAATAGCAACATCAGTATAAAATGTAAAACTATCATAAGTGAAATAAATCTATTTCAAAACAACATATTCTAAATGTAAACATCTTCCCTATCGATAATGGTTACAAACAAAACGAATGAATAAAATAACAATTACCACTAGTAAACTGTGGAAGAATAACCATTGAATTGCAAGAAATTCCCCACCCTTTGGGGGAGGAGAGGAGTGCGGAATTTGAAGATTTTGTTTGGCCACCAGCCCTCTACCACCCCCACCCATTTCTCCCCAGCCAATGTTCCCAATGGTGTTCCCTGTTCACAAGCACCTCACATGTGTTCTTTAATTATGACCCATATGTTTTCCCAAATGTTCCCCATTGTGTTCCCACAATTCTCATGCATCCCCCATATTGTTCCCAATAGCCACACATTTGATCACATAATCCTTTGCCAAATGTCCAACTCTTTTTGCTTACATATATGGGCCGAATAAGCAAACCTACAAAAACATTCTTTTATAAAAGCGTCCAAAGCTTGAACAATTTTCTTTTTTGGTGATGGACCAATCAAGCAGGCCCATTAGAAAAAAAAAAGAAAGAAAAAAGGGTTTGGAACTAACTTTTTGGATGCACACACAATAAATTATTAAAAATCACAATAGGTTGGGCTAGTTGTTTGTGTTGAGAATAGAAGGATCATCATGGCTTAATGGAGCAAATGATTGTGGAAGCACATGTCAGGGTACCTGCCTTTCCCCTCCATTTTGTTGGGTTGTTGTAAATAATGTAAATATCTGAACCCAGAATTAGACCAGGATCTCTGAGCCTAAATTTAACATTTCCTAGGTTAGCTAAGAGGGCTAACTCCAGGTACCAATCCAGGTGCTGCTGGTTCAAGCCTGGTTTGGGTAGTCCATGTTGGGCCATTTTTAATTTTTGGCTGGGCATTGTAAATTTAACTTGTTGCTTCTGTTTAGTGTTTGTCCTTTCAACCTGCCCCCAGGAAAATGTTTAATCGGCCAAAGGAAATGAATGTAGTGATTTTTTTCACCTTGTCACGTTCACAATTGCATTCTCAACCTTGATTTCCAATTTCCTGCTCACACTGCATAGGGGGCAGTACTGCCCCTGTAAGTGGATAAGTATCATAGGTGAAGTAAGTAGGGAATGGCAGTGCATACCAGGGTTTTATAAAGGCTTTTTGTGATGACTCAAAGTGGTCATCATCCAGAAAATAATTTAACCAAATTTGGCTACATACTAGATATTAAAGTAGGAAATTTAAAAAAAAACTTCTATATTATTGGCTACCTACTGGAACTTCTCATTAAAAAATTTCGTTTTGATTTATTTTTTCTTCAAATTAAAGGACTCATCATCTCTCAAAAGCATGGCATCATTGGAGGTAATTTTTTCTATGAAAAATCCTTTGTATTAATGTTCTTTACTGTTGCAGCATAGAAGTGTATGGCATTTGGACAGTTGATGGAATTTCCCCCACCACTTTCATAAGTGTACTGCAACTGCTAGTCCAGTTTGCTTCCAGCCAATGGTGAGTAGGTGTGCAGGCAGTAGTGAAATGGCCTGTACACTCTGTTTGGAATGAAATGGCAGATAGTATGGCAATGAGTTTGGACCCAAAGAGGTATAAACCAGTGCTGGCCGCTTCTTGGTTTTTAGTGGATCCGGAAGGTCTGGGTTTAGTTTTTTTATCAATATGCAAGACCCTCCAGTTCCGGGTCTAAGGGCATATTTTCAAAATCTAAAACCTGCTGGTTTTGGGTCTGAGTCCAAAGTTTTAGACTCCTGGTTCCAGGTCCAACGGGTATAGCTTTTATAAGGCCCTTTGGTTCCCAATTCAACCTCAACTCATTTTTCAACAAGTTGTGCATGGCATCAACATTTGAAACACCCATTCCAAGAAACATATTATCATCCATTAAAGCAACACAATCGAGAGGAACATCACTTTTGGGTTCATGTGTATGTAAACTTGGATAAGTTGTGGCAACACCATTTTCTTGTCATATTTTCAACAATGGAAGAAGCTTGAAAATCACCAATGTATTCTGTTATCACCTTCATGGTCTTATGACATGGGTCCAACATGATTGCCATCATGTTATGTGCTTTTGATGGTGAGTAGACTTTTGTAAAGGCAAGAAAAGGTGCCAAAACCTTGATCACTTGGCCCATCATATGAAGCTTCATACATTGAGGCTCCAAGTCAAAATCACTGTGGATCAAAGGCTGAAAGTGGGCCTCCATAGCATGAACTTGTTGTTTCATGTCATGAACCAAGGTAAAAACAACAACTAATGTAGTTGACAATAACCAGAAACCATTGGACTAGTTCAAAATGCATTGATTCACCACTAGCAACAAAATGTCAATCACTATCGACTATATTGCCCAAGTCTAACCATCTAACATTTGTGCTTGTAAATGAACTACTTGATGTCCATAACATAGGTTGATTGCATTCGTGCATTCAAGGGTCTCTTGGAATAAAATGACACGTGATGCAAACATGGTTTTGACTTGTGTCTTTAGTATTTTTGGTTGGAGTTTAGCATCCAAACGTGCTGCCCTCCACTCTTTGCAACCTTTGCTTGATCTTTTTGTCCATGTAATTGTTGCTTGTAGCTTTGTTTAAGTAGATTTCAAGTTGGCCTCCCAAAAACCTTGACAAACCTTATTGTCATTCGTGGCATATTGAGCTATTTTTGACATAACATGGCCCCAACACATCCTAGCAAATGGAGTTGGTAGATGAATATGTGAGATGACACAATGATTTTCAATGTTGTAGTCATCATTACTAGATTAGCTCCTTCATCCTTCACAAATGCAACCACTTTGTTAAGAAGCCCAAACTTTCTTCACAAAGTCTTCATTTGTTCAGCCATTGTAGCACTCAGTATTTTCAATAGTGAATAACCCAATCATGACATGACAAGGTTGCCACAATGCATTTATAAATGAAATTATAAAAACAAAAGTGTCATTTTTGCACCTTATGACATCCATAAATCAAAGGTTGTTGTGCACGTAATACATTCAGCTAGTTTTGGATTCACCCACTTTTCCATGGTTTTGGTGAACATGCTAGGCAACACATCATACACCAATTGGTTTTTAGATGGAAATACCACCTTCCCACATTGCCATAACACCATGCGCTTCAACCACACATCCTCAACAATTGATAGAGGACAATGACCCTTAGTTATGTAAAGTGCTAAGTCCTTTAAGAATGCTCATTGTGTAGGGTCATTCTATTAATATGACTTTGTTGAACCAAAAAACTCCGTGATGGAAGACAAATTTGGACATGTCTTCTTTTTAATTGCCTAGCATTCACCATCCAAAACCTTGTTTTGCTTAATGTCAACATGCCATTTTTGCAAGTTCTTGAAGATGATGGACACTTACATGTTTTTTCATTGATGTGGTTCCATGTCCCTTGTCATATGAAATGATTCCAAGCCGTCCACTTGAACTACTATGATTAAGGATGTTACCACCAAAATGACACAGGATGCATTGCAGCAATTGCACGACTTTAAGATTAACCTTACTAGAATCATCAATCACAAAGAATGCCCAATATGGTGTTGTCCATTTGAGGACTTTAAGATTGACCTTACTGCCATCATCAATCACAAAAAATGCCCAATATGGTGTTGTCTATTTGAGGATAGACCAATCTTTAAAATTCTACTGAAGTTGGGAAATCGATGTTTGCCACACATTCTCATCTTTTGGATTTGAAGCCACCTCTAAACCGGTAGCTATACCTTGGCTTGCTAATGACATGTCAATTTCATCTTCAATATCAGATAGTGACACATTATCATTGCCACTAACTTCAACCACACTTATAAAAAACCAAATTAAATAGTGGATTATAAACTCTATAACCAACCAACACAACATTGATTAGTTATTTCATGAAGTGAAAAAAGGCTTTGCTACAATTTACCAAGGCCAACATAGGCCAATAATCACCAAAACAAATGATAGTTGCTTAATATACATGAATATACAAAAGTAATGAAAATAATTTCATACATTTAAATAGCAGATATGCATAAACAAAGATCTTTATTAAATTTTTGGACCATGATATGCAACATGTTCAAGTCGACATACAATTAAACATTTTTGTGAATTGTTAAATGTATACTTAGCATAATGCATTTAGGGGTGATGATCCAACTCAATGTTTTTTTTACTATCAAATTTTCAAAAAGCAAAATCAAATACAAAATATAAAAAATGAACTACTTGTGGAGGTTTTCAATCACCATAAATGAGAGAAAAATATAGCAAGTTGATGCCATAGATCTCAGTCAACAAAAATGGCAAATAGAAATTTTTCAAATGGTACACATTCAAAAATGGTACATGTTCAAGATGCTTGCAAAATAACAATCCCTCCAATGTTGTAACTTCTCTCTTAGAAATGAATCATCTAAGAACATGAAGGTTTAACACACAATAAAACAATAAAAAAATGTGCAATAAAAGGAGTGAAAAATGAAGATGCAAAATGAGCCAAGAATATGAATCATGGCTATCTCTACTAATTTTAAGTATTCTGGAAATGTGTGGGACAAAGTTGAGAAACATTAATGACCTTCCACAAATGGGTAAGGGGCTTAACAATCTAGGGATTCACCTTGTCAGTAGTTAATGTTGATACTTTTGTCATTACTTGAGCAACATTAGATTTCATTGTCAACTTGAACATTTTTCATTGAGCATCCAAATCCCACTCAAAAATAATGGCAAACACCATTGACTGTGATTTATCACTTGTTGTAACTCCACATATAGGTGGAGTGCCATAGAAATCTTTCAACACCTCCAAATGTTTTGGAAAAGTCATGTTTGCATATGCTTGTAGTTAGTATTGGGGATAAACTATTCCCAAGGCATCCAGTATCATTTGTTCGGGAAACTGAACATCTAGTTTTTCAATCAAGCCTACAGCAGCCTTTGTTAATTCTAGCTTCAACCAACAATCCAATTTTCTATATCAGTTAAAAGATATTCCAATCTAAAATGAACTAACCTAAAAGTCCTACAATCTGGAATAAACAAAATAACAATTAACAAAAATATGAAAAAGGATTTTGGTTTGGAATCTTATGCTTACAATCAACTATTATAAGTTGTAGTACATGAGCAAATGTTGTTTGCATCACTAGAAATATCATTATTGTTTTAAAACAGATGGCACCCAAATGAACCCATATTTTTTCACCATTCAACACAAAAGCAAAGTGTTCAACAACATCAAAGTTGTAATTTGCGACCCATTTCAAGTTGATATGTTGATGGTTACATACCATCAAACCATTCAATGACTAGAATTCATCACTAATGAATGCAATCATAATATAGTTTATAAAGTTGGCCTTAGTAGACCTTCAAAATTGCAATGAAGTTATAAATAAAGACATCCTATTTTTCAGCAAACTTCAACAATGAACTAACTGCTTCCATCAAATGGAAGAATGACATCAAGTCCAAGGAGTAAATGAAGGTCTATAAGGAGGCTTGAGTTGACTTACAATAACAACATTCCAATAGATTACCACATTAAACAACTTGAAAATGGAAAGTCTTCACATAATCACAACATAATATTTGTGGCTATTAGATCTTGTAAACACCTAAGAAGTAGACCATTTTAAACCATAAGAATTAGAACATCCTAACATTTTTTATTGGAAGGTTTCACTTGATCATAATTGAAATGATTGGACCAACATCAAATATTCAGATTGTGCATTTAATTGATCAAAGTTAATCAAAGTGACTAAAGATATGAGCAAATTTCTGTGACTAATTGAATCAAATCAGGTTTTAATTATATTAACCCAAATTTGCTATAATGTCCAAATTGAAAAGTTCTAATGATAAAAAATGAAATCGTTAAATTAACATCAAAATGAAAAATTAGACAAGTGTGTCATCGAACAAGAAATAAGCTTTTTCAAAAAATAAAAAATTGATCAGGGCTAATGATGCACCCCCAAATTCCTCATAAGACTCAAATGCGAGTTTGAAGGTGAAAACAATGGAAGAAAAAGGAGTGGGGATATGCTCTTTAACTCGTAGCACTTTGAGGGTAGAGGGGAGTGCATGAGTGCCAAAATGGGGACCAGGACGAATGACAAGTGGGCTAATTACTCACATGGACCTGCACAAACCAAACAACAAGTTGGTTAATGCATAGTTGGAGCACTTTTGGTGCACGGATGAACCATGGGCACACACGGATTCACAAAACTCACCATGACCTGGACTTGGGGGAAGCCACCACTTTCCCCCTTATAGTATTTTCTGTGATTAGACATGGGGGCTACATCCAAATTTCATTTTGTCTCGGGATTCCCAAGTTGGGAGTCTTAGAATTCCCAAAATTGGGATTCCCGGCACTTTGGAAGGCCATAACTTCTTGTGCAAACTTCTGATGGAGATGAGTTCTAATGAAAAATTATAGCCTTTGTCGAGAGCTTTTCAAGGATATGTGGCACGCCACCTCCATGCAAGTAAATTAGGGCGATTCTTGACTTTTAGTGGTTTGAAGTCAAATTGGCAATTTGATTCCTGGCCTTTCTTTTTGGCCATAACTTGTGTTTTAAATACTCAAATGGGTCATCCTAGCCCATTTTGAACATTTATGTTTCAAGAGTTTTCCAATGAGTTTTGACTCTTAAAATCGCTCTTTGAAAATTCGGGAGTCCATCGGGAGTCTAACTCCCAAAATGGAAGCCCATTTTGGACACTTTAGGAATGTGTGGACTCATTCCCTCACATTTTCCTACACTCTTGTGAGCATGAAATGTCACTCTTGGGCTTCACTTTTCGCCCACACCTTTGCAAGCCTTTACTTTGGTTATGAGCCCCAGGTTAGGGTTGTGATAACCAAACTAGAAGGATTTTTTATCAATAATTCAAGAGTAGATTAATATCTGAATGAAAGAGAAAATAAATGAGTCAAATACAAAAAATTAAACTTTAGACTTTAATCTAATTATCAATTATTTGAAATTTAATAAACTTTAATATAATTAATTGACAAGATTCAAAAAATTGAAAATCATAAATAACAATTTGGACATGTGGTGTTTCATTCACCTTTGCCATTTGTATGGAATTTTGATTTGCTTGCATGATTGTAAGTAATGACTTATATTTTGCCATGATTCTTTTCAAAAGATCCAACATTAACATCCATCATATCTTCATGTTTTTCGATATTTCATTGCCATTGGCTTTCATGATTACAACAAGTTTTTAAAATTTTATGTGGCACTTGGGGGAGTGTGAAAAATAGGAGTGCAAGTTTGTCATGAACACATCAAGACGAAAAAAAAAGGTTAGATTGGACAAGGATTGCACCACAAGGTTTGTCCTATGAGCTACACAATGGGGTGTAGTCACATTAACATGAGCCACGACAAATGTAACTAGTTTTTAGTTTTTCACATTTTAAAAGTGATAATTTAATTTGGTGTTGAGAGTGTAAGATTTTTTTATATAATAAGGTTCATAATATATCATTGGAACATGTGAATTAATTTGAAAAATATCCGATGAATAATAAGCTCTCAAAAACACTCATTAAACATTATAACGTGTGTTTTTTAGCATTAAAAAGATTTATAAATAGACTTCAAAACTTTTGATAATTACATATATTTCGAAATCTTTTACATAAACCTTGACATAACAATATTAAAAAAATTATAAAGGTTTTTGAAGAATTTTTTGAACTTTTAAAAGAATATTCTAAAAAATATTCCACAAAAAATAGTCCCAAAAGTAGGCGGGTGTGGTTCATGTTATCCTGTTTGCACCCAATGAACACCCATTGAAAAGGGTGCCCAAACATTTCTAATTTGCCTTGTAACACATGTTTCCCCCTTGAAAAAAAATACCCCATCTACACCAAAACATAATAGTTTTTTTGACACATCACCCCTTATTAAACCCCTACACTTTATCAAAATAACAATGATAACTTTAGTCAAATTGTTGTTCTTCGCCCCATCCATAATACATTTAACTTGAAGAAGAATAAGAATTTCAACCCATGACTGAACAACATACGCATGAATGCAAATCCAAAAACCATTGTCAACAGTTATAACAGTTATGACTTCATCACATGACAGTACTATGAACTGGGCAGCTTGAATAGCCTTGACAGTGACTTCCTGGACTTGCATATGAATGAATTTAGCAAGGGTTCAGCTAGAATTGACAGACCAATGCATGGACGGATTGTTTGGGAAATTTAAACTTTTGAAAAGTTCATATAATGACTTGAACTCTAGTGTGCGACAACCATGAGACAAGACATGAAATATACATTTTTTCTAAACAACTTTTCTATTCCCTTCCCCTATAGGTTTGTTTACTTGAACCAAAACAGACTTGGAACCCCTCTTCGCATACAATTTCATATTTTTCAGATGTGCATTATCGCAACCCCACTTTGGCCAAGTGTGGGGGTGAAGCCCAACACTTGGAAAAGTTGGAGGTTTGGAGTCCGCCGGGACTCCCGAATGTTCAGAGCTTGACAACAAGGCCCAAAACACCTCGCATTGAAGCGTTCTTGGTGTTGTTGGAAAGGTCTTGAAACGTAGATATCGAAAATGGCCTCGCATTGGCCATTCGGACATCTGCAGCCCAAGTTATGGGCAAAAGAAGGGCCGGGAGTCAAACTAACAATTTGACTCTCGACCACTAAAAGTCAGGAATCGATCTCTTCTCGATGTCTGAATTGAGAGTGCAACACGGCGTTGGAAAGCTCTCGACGAGAGCTACAACTTTGATTCAAGACTCGTCCCAATCCGAGTTTGGGGCGAGGAGCTATGGCCGTTCAAAGTTCCGAGAGTCCAACCGGGACAGTTTCGGGACTCCATTTCGGGAGTCCCAACAAAATGTGCCATTCGGATGTAGCCTCCGCGACCAGCCGTAGAGAATACTATAAGGGGGAAGGTGGTGGCTTCCCCCGAGTCTGGGCCGTGGTGTGTCTCGTGGTCCAAAGTGCCCGTGGCAAGTCCCAACACCAAAAGGGTGTCTCGAATGCTAAACTAACCTCTTGTGGTTGGTTTTTGAATGCAGATTCACACAAGCTAAATTAGTCCCTCTTCCTAGTCTAATCCTTGGGCTCCCAACTCGACCCTCTACCCCTTTTTAGAGTTGGAAGTCGGGAGCGTGTCTCCAAGTCTCAACTTTCCACAACTTGACTTTGTGAAACCCTCAAGTGGGTGAGGGTGGGTTTCACCCCGTGACTTGGGAGGGCGTCATGCATAGTCTTTCACAATATATTTTCCACCTTTTTTCACCCCCAAACTTGGCATATCTTTGGAAGCAATTTGACAACCTTGATGTTTAGTTAAGGTATCCCACTTATAGCCCATGATTTTCCCCTTTTTCTCAATCAGAGAATAAACTTTGCATTTCATTAAAATTATCATGCCATCTTTAGATACTACACCTTCTGCCCATGGCACCTTAATTGCCCATTTACTTTGGAATTTTTTGGTATTGTCATATAATTTTTTCTGTGGTTTACCCTCATTGCATTTTTGTTTTTTACTAGGTGGATCATCCACTACATTAGATTTTGACCCAAACAAATGACAAACATTGAACAATACAACATCATGGACTTGACAATCTTGTAAGATAGAATCAACAAAAAATCATTAGATCTTAGGACAATGACATTAAAAGGAGTAGCAGAAGATGAAGGGGCTTTAGAAGGAATAGTAAAAACAATAGAAAACAAGGGGGCAAGATTTAAAGGTGGACTAAAACATGTTACATAAAAAAAGTAGTTGTGATCTTGGGACTAGAATCATCAAAATCAAGGGGACTCCAAGCCCGTTCAAGAGGTGATTTAAACCCACTTGATGATGTAAAAAATGGAGGATACACTATTGAATTTGATACCAACAATGTAGGAGGAGACAATTTGGGATTTTGACTAGAATTAAGCTCGTAGCCCTAAAAACATACTTGGAAACTTGGAAGCTTGAGAACTCGAACTTGGGAGCTTGGGAATTTAAGATAAAAACACACTACAATGGACTCTTTCGAAGATTAAGAAAAAAATTTGACAACTTTGGAGTTTCAAAAGCTTGAAAATTTTGTAGCAAAGGGCCATAGTTAGAATCTTATTTGAGGATTTCATGGTCAAGCTATTGAAGAATTGCATGGTGTCACCATTGAGCATGTGCCTACACCACATTTGCTCCTCGAGCTCCAATTTTCCAAATCATGTTTTTGATTCAAATTCCACCAACAAAATCCTCGATACCATTAAACTTTCAATCAAATGTATTAACCTTAGCCCCCATCTTCAAGCTGGCAACAATTTTCAAACACAAGTACAAATATGAAAATCTTACCTTGATCATCGACGCACTTTCTAGCACCAAGCTTGCACTCTCTGTAGCAAATCGGAGGCGTTGGTCACAAGAGTTGAGTTGCTCTCTAGCCTCTAAACCCTATTTCGGGAAGTGAAAGAGGCAACAAGGTTTAGGGTTGAAGGTGTTACTTGGTAAGAGGAGCATTGTGATCGTTGCATCACAAACAATAGATGGCAAAAATGATAAATGAATGAAAAGCGGTATGGCAACATCCATCATCATTATAGTCATTGCTTGGCGAATAGCCTACACATTCCACTTTCTTAGTGATCGCACACCAGAAATGAAGAGCGAAATCTGGCACTTGATCGCCAGAAGAAAAAACGCTGGTTTGGACTTGTAAATATCTAGATGATACAATGGTCTGCACAAGGCCCATTTAAGACTACTTCTAATTGGTCGGCCATAATGTTTGGCCCAGGTGGTGGCATTTAAATAGTGTCTCACATATACTGTCCAATTTTTCATGTTTATGGGTGGGCCTGCTCAACTATCTAACATTCCTCATCAGCCAAACAAAAAACCTTTGTGTCACTGACACATGATGTATGTGGTTCTCTGTACTCATGATGACCCACTCTTCCCTCTTTCTTTCTTTCTTTCTTTCTTTCTTTGTGTACTCATGCCTTTCAGTATCACAAAAACTTAGAACCATGTGGGCACTACTATTCCATCTAATGATCAATTTGAGGTGCCCAAGTCCAATCACAACTGATTGCATAAGACCAAAATACTAGAGAAGTTGGTCCCTAACTTAAAAGAAACAGGCTAGTAACTTGGCAACTTTGACATACATTTGTCAAATAATCCAAGGCAGGGATCATTCATTAGCTGATTTTGCCAAATTTGGCTATTTATAAAATATGAAAAGAAAATTCAGAAGCATGAGCCAATTCCAGCTCTTAACTTAGTCACAGGCAGAAATTTTTATTTCTTTAATTTTGTGATATTGTGTCCACAAGGAGGTTTAGCCACATTTGGCTGTAGACCAGCTATGGAAGTATAAATTTATTAAAACATTTTAATATCCTGGCTACTTGCTTGAACAATGCGTAAAAACATGACAATTTTTGAGAATTATTTTATAAAAAATTGAGATTTTTTGAAAAACGAGGAATTTCTGACAATATTGCCTCTTTAAAAAAAGGTTGTTAGATGATTAAAATTCACCCCCCAAAAAACCGCTGACAGGTAGGAGCCTGAATTCCACACTCCTGCTTTTGAATACAAATGCAGAAAGAAGAAGAATTTGCATGTCCACAAAGGAAGAGACGTTATTATAATAAATGTTTTTAAAAAAGCTTTGGTCGGTAGGTAGGTAGAGAGGTAAGCAGGTCGGTATAATGTTAAGAAGCTACGGGCCCACCAAAAAGCAGCAGCAAAACCCTAGGTAGTAGGGGTGCTGGTTTAGGGAAGATGCTAAATCGACCTAAGATTGTAAATGCTGTCAGTACAAAAAATACTGTTACGATTTTTGTCTAGAGTCTGCCCGTTGCCCGTTTGTTTTTAGCTTGTGATACCTAAACACGTTTTGGGTCCATGTTAGGCATGTTTGGGACATGTTATAGGTATGTAACATGTCACTAGACATGATATGTGGCTTTTGGAACATTCATAACATGGAAGGCTATGAGTGCAAAACGTGCCTGAGTACCACCTAATTTCTTTTAGGAAATATGAATGAGCAAAAGGCAGACTGGGGGAAAAAAATTTGTAATAGTACTTCTGTACTGATTGCATTTACAATCTTAAGTCAATTTAACATTTTCCTTGGTTAAGTGATATTGCCCTTCCAAGAAGAACCTTGGGGCTTTTTAAAAAAAAGGTTTTGGATTCAAACCTATTGGTGTGAAGGTGAAAACCTTGTGAACCCTTTGTAGTTCAATTTGACTTGGGTAGAACCTAAGGGTGATGGATCAGCCATATAACCTGTGCTGGAACCCTGGAACTTAAAAAGAATTCTGAGTGCAAAACCCTTCTGGTGTGGTCTGCAGGCTTTTGGGTTGTGTTCTTTGTTCCTTTTAGAAATGAAGTTTTTTTAATTTGTGCCTCACCTCAAAAAAAAAATTTCAAAAAAAAAAAAAGGAAAAGAAAAAAGAAAAAAACCCCACTGGTGTGCAGGTGAAAGCCTTGCCGGCCCTCAGCCATCAAGCTTGACTTGGGGGTGCCAACGGGCTTGTCAATCAAGTATCTGTTGTGCTTCGGAAAAGGGGAAAAAAAACAGCGGGAAGTGGGTACGAATCACAACGGGTGGGAAGGAAGTAACTGGGAGGTGCCGGGCGGAGGGGCCGGCGTTGTGCAGTGGTCCGATGGTACACAGACGACCGTTTTACTGGTAACTGCGTCACTGGTCAGGAAGAAGGAGCCGCCCCTCAACGGAGCCCCGCCCTTTTCTTCTTCATTGCGAGAGAGAGAAAGAGAGAGAGAGACACACACACACGCAAACACACATGCACACTCACGCACACATTTTCTCTTTCTTACATTGTCCAGTTCACGCAACTCGAGGTTTGAAGAAGAGATTGTAGCCGCCTCCCAAGTGTGTCTATATTGTGATGCTATAAAATTGCTCTCCACAAACTAGATCTCACTTTTCATACCCTCAGCAGCTCAGTCTGTTCAACACATTTGCAATTGCGGATCCAGGAAGTCTATTAGATACATGATACATTTATGCTAGAAGACCATTCCAGCAGCTTGTGAATGAATTACTAGCTTCCTTCAAGCCTCCATAGCTCCATTCTCTAGTCATCAGCTGAGTCCCCCCACCCACCCACGTTTTGTGTTTCAGAAGGATGCATCATACCTTCACTGATTTTTTTACACTCTTCTCTAGTGGGCATCAGCAGCTGGCCTTCTTATCTGCAGTTGATGTGATCGATTGAGGAACAACTCATAGCTGAAGATTTTCGTGGGAGGACTAGCTAGTTGTGATCAGCAGCTTCAAGATCGTACCTACAGCAAGCAATTTGGAGGTTTCAGCTTTGATCAGATTTTTTTTTGTCTTCCCAAGATTAGCAAGCTCTGGATTCATTCAATTGCACACCGCGGCCAGCAAACATGATGTCAATGGCTGAGGTAATGTCATCTGCCAGCTTAATCTTTTTTGCACTCTAATGCCTCACTAGGTCTTTGTCGAAGTTGTACTAAACAATCAAGTTCATGGTGTTGTCAAGACTTTATGCAGTAGTACTGAGCTCGGAGTTGTTGCAGGTTGGATTTAGTTCTGTTGAATTCAGTTCTGGTGTCGTTTTTTGAGTCTAACCAGCAGTGTGGTCTTCAAGAGTTTCCAAAAGATCATGACTGATTTCAGTAATGTGGGTTGCTAACAACGATCTTGTATGCTACAGCTTTTCTATGGCGAGAACGAGCCAATCTGGATGATTGGCAATCCTTCCTCCAGGCTGCATCATCCAGCTCCTGCGAGCCCATACTGTACGCAGCAACAGCAGCAGCAAGTTCTTCGCGATTTATACGTGAATCATCCGGCTTCTTACGCAGACGCGACGCAGTATGCAACAAGCGCATACATGCAACCAGCTGCTGCAGCTCGTACTGATCACGCTGGCGAGCTGGTTCTTCATCGCGCTCCTCATGTAGACATGAACTGCAGGCACGTCCAATTCAACCCATACATGCAGCAACCAGCTGCAGCTCGCGATCACGACATTCGCGATTATAATACAGACATGAGCCATCCATACATGCGATCTTCTTCAGCTCCTGGACACGAGCTCATGCCGCTGCAGCCTTCTAATATTTACCCGGACAGGCGGAACTTTGCAGTGAGTCCTGCATACGTGCAATCCGCAGCTGCTTGTGATGCAGGTCAGGTGACCAGTTATGCTGCAAACAGGCAGCTGCATCAGTACGCGGCTAACCCACCATACATGCCATATTCTTCAGAGAACATGAGCTCATGGCCGCCTCAGCAATACCCCATGCAGGCAAGCAGGACTGCAGCAGCCTCCAGCCACCTCAATGCTCAACAACTCCCAGCTGCTCCCAGCAACCAAACCGCAGCGTCGACTCCTCGCTTCAAAAATCCTCCGGTGCGTAGTAGTAGTTTTACTCTTCTTCCCTAGCTTCTTGGATCCGGATCCCTCTTGAAATCTTTAGACTTGTCCATGGAACTCGCTTGCGTGCATGTTTGTATTTCTTTATTGTTCATGGCAATGATGTTATGCTGCAAGTGTCATATTTCTGCTTCGCCAGTTAGCTGCTATCCAACTAGCTAGCTCGCTAAACCTGTGGCAGCTGCTGCTGCACTGTGTTGCGATGCAGAGCTTGGAATTGAAGGTGCCACTATGCTGCCAAAGGTGCGAGGAGAGAGTTAAAGAATCACTCCTGGACATGGACGGTGAGTGAGCATGGTTCCTGATATCCACTAGTGCTTGATCTAATTTTTCTTCTTCTTCTTCTTCTTCTTCTTTGCCATGGCCACCCAGTTGATGCTGCAGCTTGTTGAAACCTTGCTTGATGATACTTGTTAGATTGAAAAGCTCAACAAAACATCAAACTTTTTGCAAATTCTGTAAGTATTTAGCTATCTCATCCTTGAAATTAAGAGAGTGGCTTCAGTATGGGGGAAGGAACCCCTTTGAGGGTCTCCCTGGATTTAATGGCCTGGTAGAGGGCATAGCCCAAAGCACGGCCCAAAAATCCAGGAAGCCCGCTTCCTTCCCCCAACATGATGAACTTCAAAAATTTCAGGTACCTTACATTTCATAAGATTCTTGAAATTTGAAATGTAAAGTTCCAGATGTGCTGTGTTGGGAGGTGTATCAAATTACAGAGGCAAAATTTAAGAAGGTCATTATAGTTTCAAAAGGCCGTGCACACATGATGAATCTCCTCCAAATAGATTTTGGAGCTCAAAATTTTGTTTTCTTCAGCTCAAATTTCGGTCCACATTTGATCAAATAAAGTTGAGAATCAACAATGAATCATTTCAAGGTTGAAGAAAAACTTCGATTTTGGAGTCATCAACTAACGCAACAATAAATATTAATAATGTTTTGTCTCAAATTCAGTAAAGAAAACCTTCATCCCAACCGTCAAGTTCAAAAAATTCAAAAAATTTAATTGTAAATTACTTGAATACATGTTTTATGCAATCACTGAATAAACGCAGAATCATTCATGTCTGTTTTTTCTTCTTCACTTTGACAGCATGATGGATGCACATTTGCAGGTGTGGAAGGCGTGCTATGTGATCAATCCAACCAGAGGGTGACCGTCAAAGGAAATGTGCAACCCCAGAGAGTTCTCAAACGCGTGAAGAAGATCAAGAAGCGCTCTGATTTCTGGCTGCGCAGCGGCGACTCACGAGCTATGCTGCAGCAGCAGCAGCAGCCTCCTGCCTTCAGCTACAGCCCTTCTTCCCACAGTGCTATTGCTCAACAATCTTCTTCCACTGAGACCTACTGACCAGATCCACCTACCTGCCAGATCCCAACCTACCCACTAGATCACCTACTGACCACATTAGGTATCATTCTAGACCCAACAACAGAGTTCTCCCCCTCCCCCATCTAAGTCTAGCAAATTACACAAGCCCCATTCTAAGAGACTTTTTGAAGAGGTTATGTGAACCTACGAAATTTGAAATTTTTGCCGAGTTTTAGGTATACAAAACAATTTTCATAGTATGAGTAATTATCATAATGACTATTAATGAGTAGTTAAAACTGATGAGATGCTGGTTGATTATATGTAGTGATTTTTTGCCTGCCCTTTTCTTGAAGAGAACCGTTGTCTTACCAAAACATTGAATAGAAATAGAATGGTGTAATAATTAATTAGCTTTCGATACATATTGAAGGTGGTGATTTTCTTCTTCTTCTCCTTCATTGACATAATAAGCCTTCTATTGGAGATCCAAAGCTTTCGATGCCCAGGTCTTGATACAAAAATGTGTTGAAGCTGAAATTGACCTTGGAGTTTTGATTTGATCACATTTCTGAACTTATGAGAAATGACTGGAAATTTTTGTCAGCTACAGATGTATTGATAGTGTGGCCTCTACATGTAGGGTTGGTTTAGGAGAGCAATTTGAATGATAAAATGCCAAAGCTTGTGACATTTGAGAGCTGGTGAAGAAGTTAATATGGTCTGGCTTCCTGTGTACTATGTGTATTTATACTTCACGTTGTGGCATATTATTTGTGTTATCTTATTCATCTTGGGTCAAGTATAATTTCTGATTCGCTCGGCCCTCTGTCTAAACCAATATCTTTTTTGGATTTTCTTTTCAATTTTCAAGACTTAGAAATGAGTCTCTGTTGGTTGGGGGAATGTGAAACAAGTAAAGAAACCCAAGTGTGGCTGACAGTAGTGTGAGTACATGCCACATAATTCAAGAAAGTAGGGCTTGAGTGTAGTCTCTTCTCTGGTTTCTGCATCCAGTTGTGTGGGGGCAATGTTCAACATGCCAAGGGGGTGTGAGTTGCCTAAGGATGTAAATCAGCAACTGGTCTTTCTTTTTTCCCTGACTGCTCAATTGCCTGACTGAAACACATTACCAGACACATCTTGGTGCTGCCCAGACACAAATTTTGGGTCCTCTTATGCACACATTGGGTATGTAATGGACAATAGGAGGCATGTAATGCCTCCTATTGTCCATTACACTACTTACAATGCACTGCTTATAGTTACATGCCTCTTATAAGGTGCCTAGTACATTCCCAAAGTGTGTATAATAGGACCTATATCTTGTGACTTGGATGATGACTTTATGACCACAGAGTGGTTTTTCATATCGCCTTTTCTGCCTCTTTTTGGTCCACTTACAAGGCACAATGTGCAGGTGTTCTTAGGTCCACCTGACCGAACCATTGTTGAAAATTCGCATTCTGATTAAGTGGATCATCAAAACCATTATGTTATGAAGCATGCCAGATACATGCTATTGTCCCTGTTTTGTTGCCCTTTTGCAAATTTTGGTTCACCCCTGCTGGGCTTGCCCAAATTCCTCACAGGCACTTCACCAGGCACAATGGCTTGCATCCAACAAATTCCATAATACAAAAAGTGACCAACAACTGAGGTCTACTATAATTTGGGGAGGTTTAGGGGCATGATAAGCATTGGTTAAATTAAAATCAAGATACCTTACATGGGGGCTTTTCCTCTCTCATACACAATGATGCCTTCACCTACACAGGTTTCTATTTTGTGAAACCTGTGAGAGGCAGGCATCTCACCTTGTATACATGTACATGGCATTAGGGTTTAAGGTTTATAAAATGGAGAGAGTAATGTATGTCGTTTGATTGATGTTAGGGCCAACTCTTAATTAAAAGTCATTAAAGGGAGAGAGAAGGGGTTTAAGGGAAATAGGGAACAGGGACAATGTGTTCATGTCATGCTTATATTTTTGTATTTTTGAGAGACGTAAAAGACTCTTTTAAATCCCATGTTTTCTGGGCAATGTTCCTATTTCTTACATAATCACTCTTAAACTAGTACCTTACTCTTAGCAGTTGGATTCATGCAGATTTGTTTTTGTTTTATGTGCTAATGGATATTAAGGGAATATTTTTGTTGCATGTAATGCTAGTGTCACTGCACATGCCTAGGTTGGCATGCCCCATGAGCATCTCACTTTCCCATACACAATATGCATGCCCTTCTGTAAAAATAAAACAAATATATGGCCATATGCTCATAGGCCTTAAATTTGCTTAGAATATAATTTGCCCAAGCCGCAGGGCTGCACAAATGTCCTATCCATTGGGTATGCCTGCTCAAATGTATATGCTTGCTCAACACTAATAACTACCTTGACTAAAAGAATGAACAATGGGGCATATGTAATAGAACAACAAAACTATGGTGCAATGTTATATCTTCGACTAATGTTCATGAGGCTAATAGGATGCCATTTTTATCTTTTTTTCAAATGGCAAGCAAAACATACAGGATATAATATTTTTCTTACAAATCAAATTTAAAAAATTTCATACATGAGTAAAAATATAGGGTTCATATATTGGTCATTGGATAAAAATTAAAATTTAATTAATTTTATAATAGGGTTATATTTATTTTGAGAATAAAAATACAATTAATGTAAGATTTTTTATTTTAAAATAGTAAAAAATATAAATGTACTAAATATTTTAAATGTTATATATTAATAGGTTAAATCAATAGATTGAAAGCTTTTAAATCAAGAACTCCTTTTTTATTTTCATTTTTAAAAAACAATCTTGCATCCTTTGCTTACCATTAATGAAAACATTGTTTGATTGTTGATTCTTCCCTTTGAAAGCAAATTTGGTTAACCATGTCTTAAGATGATAATTGTACTTTGACTTATGTGTCTCTTTTTTGTTTTCATCTTTCATTCATAACTTAAACTTGATATATCATTTAGTTTGTTGAGCAATTGATTATCAAGCACAAATATTGATGTGAACTATTTCACAAGGTCTATAAGACAATGGTATTGGGTCACAAAGAATCATCAAAATCAACATGATGTGCAAAGTTAAAAGCACCATAATAAATTTGCATAACAATGGGTTAAGAGTAATCAATTTATATTTTATTGTGATCATGTAAGATATTAAACATGTTATATTGCAAGATCCTAAAAATATTGTGAAATTAAATTTTTTGTTCTATTTTTATTGTGACACTGACCAATATTAATGTTTTAAATTATAAAATGTATTGACAATTATTTTCGTTTAATCCAAAAATCTCATATCTTTAAAGTGTAATGGAAATTAAATTGGCCACAAAATTTGTTGAGCATACCTATAGTTAAGTGAATTGTTGAAATGCATTGAAGCAGTTTTTTTATGTGTCACAATTCACTGTGTAAATGATCTACTTCTAAAAGAATCTTGATTTCTTTTCCAAATTCACTAATATTAAAATTTAAAATGAATATAATGTATTTAAATTGAATGCAAAAATATATATATATTTAAATATAGGACAACTAAAATATGTGCATAATTTTTTTAATTAAGTAATAATAGGGCGAGGAAAAGCAAAAGTCCCTCCTTAATAACCTCCCCCAATATCCTTGTTTAATACAAGTAATCTAAAAGTTTAACACTTAAAGTCCCCTAGGGTTTTGATTGTAACCCATTTTATCTATTTTTCTAACAAGTTTGAAATATCTACATTTCAAATGTTAAGGTAGCAATTCAAACACCCACCAAAGGTTAAAGTGTATTTAGTAAACCCAAGAGGAAGGGCTTTTACAAGAAGGCTTTACCGAAATAAGGTCATGCATGAGATGATGAGGGGTATGACAAGAAAAAACAAAAACAACTATGAGACATTTCAAAAGAAGAACACTTGTCACAATAGGCATTCCATTTTTTTCCATGCCCTACAAACAACAAAAGAAAAAAAATTCTTTGTAAGGAGTTCTTTGATGCAAGTCTTTACAATATGGGTTTAATGCCTCTTGACTTCATCCAAGGTCTTTGTAATACTACTTCCATTCAAAAAGTGAAATAATCCAAAATAGACCAAAAGTCAAGGTTTGATGGATTGGTTCAATGTATCTAAAACTTTCATATCATTCTTCATCTCTTCAATCTCACCCTTCATTTAATTGATTTTCTTTCAAAGCTTTATGGAATAATAAAGATTTCTACCAAAAAAAAGAGGAATTAGGGTGAAAAATAGATTTTTCCCATTAAAGTGAAATCAACACTTGACATCAAAAAAAGGACATTGGTAATAAATAGGGCTTGAAATTCTTTATTTTCTTCTAGTTGGTGGTAAAATGGGTTTTAACATTAATTTTGATTTTGTTTTTATTTTTGTTGTCACTGCTTCAAATTTTGTGCAATAAATGGCCTTTCATGAAAAGATTATTACTTTCAAAACTACTCCTCTTTGCCTCAAGTTCATTTTCTTTTGCAGTTGATAATCAAAATTTAGGGATGAAAAAATATTTCAAAGTGAAATAAGGGTCCAAAAACAAGCTTATTCTAAGGATAAATTTAATGTGTGTTGGATTGGAGCAAACTTCACAATCCACATGACAAAAACAAGGGAGGTGAATGATATGTCCACAAGCAGCCTCCAATGGCCTCCAGTGATGGAAATGCAAAATAGTTAGTAGAACACTGATTTATTCTTTAGGCCATGCCACTTTGGGTTCATTTCCCAAATGGATCATGGCTACCTATTTTTCTTTTGTTGTCCAAAATTAGAACCTCAAAATTAAAGTAAGATTTAGTCTACTTCATACTCAAACCCTATTGGAATCCAAACGAAAAAAACACAAGACTTGCCATGACCAAGAACATTATAAAGAAAATTGAACACTTTTCTCAATTTGCAATAACATTCAAGAAAGGGTTTTTTTGGTATTGAGATATATACACAAAAAGGGACACAACTAGCCCACTCTTTCCAAGCCACCTAGTGACCAACCTTAAATCCTTTTGGAAACCCTAAGATTGTCCTTTGGACTTGCCTTTCTTGGGCTCTTGGTTTGTATGCTTAAGAACATCAAAGCACCTTGTACTTGAATGTGCAAATTGACAACTTCAACTCCAATCATCTAGGCCATTGGGTTCCTCCAAGTTAGGAAAACCAAGGAAAGACCCACAACAACATGTTTTGTTGTCTTTGCTTAATGGGCAAAGTTGAAAAATGCAAATCGATGATACAAATCGAGGAACAAGTACTTTCATATCACTTACCTTGCATCCAATATGCTTTTTTTTTTTCATTTTTGAGAGGTAACATGCATGGCGATCATCCCACAAAAAATTAGTGGTAATGATCACAAAAAAGATTTCTTTAATGATTTAACGTTTTGAAAAAACTGTCAAAATAATAACAACAGAAATATTGCCTTAAATAAGAAAAATCTAATGAAGCCTACTTTGTAATTTGATGCAACTTGGCACCCTAAACTTCATGTCAAAGAATGACTAGTGAATTATAGGTGGTTGCTTTAAACTATTGTTATGGACCACGGTGGGTGTGGGTCATGCAAGAAAAAAAACCACTATTATAATATAACTATGTAGATGTTATATAATGTACTCATTGTTTTGACATGCTAATGCTTGACATAATGAAATGTTCAACAATGTTTTTAAATACCCAATAATAAATGAAATCATAGATTATAGGAATAATTTTTGTGAATGTTTCTTTGTTTGCAGCTTCCACATGATGATCAAATTCTTTCACAAAGTGAAAATTTAAACACAAAACATTTTTTTGAATTTAAAGGAAATGCACAACTCAAAGCCTTCTTTGTCATCAAAGGAGCTATGATTGAACATTCAAAGCATCATGGAAAATGGGCAAGAAGTAGTTGATGCATTTGAATCTTGATGAATGTGTGTCATCAAATATTGGTTTCATAAAATGTGTTGCTTATGTATAATTTCATATAAGTCCCCACGGGCTTCTAAGGGAGGTTGTAAAAGGATGCAAAAATCATGTGTTCATGACCATGAAAAAAACAATGAACACAGAACTAGAGTGGCTAGATGGGAAGTTGCACATTTTCCATCATATGGTATGGTTTTTATGTCCAAACATGTGCAACATGCTCTTGAAAAAGAACATGCCAAAATCATTACTTGCATGAAGGTTTTCTTTTCATTACAACTCAAAATCTTTCCATCTTGAATTATGAAGGTGAATGTGAATTTTGAAAGGCTTCGGACACTCTTTTTATCCCCATCAATGATGAGTAGAGCTTATACATCAAGATCAACCTCTCCTGAGTTTTTGTGGGCATTGTCTAAGCATCTCAAAAGTATATTAAATGAGAATGCTTTTACATCTCATGTGTACTCCATCTTGGTCAATGCATCAACCAATCAAATGATGGAACAACACTTGATAGTTTGTTGTTGTTATTTGGGTTCTCAAGGGAGGGGCTGTTAAATGACATCTTTTTTGGAGTTGTTAGTTATCAAGGATGCCATAGGAGACAAAGGCAATAAACATATTTTTATTGGAAATAATTGTTTTGTAGAAATTAGGCTAGGATTTATCAAAATTGGTAGCCATTGCTATCAATGGGGCAGCCTTTATGAGAGGATGCCATCAAGGGTCGTTCATCTAGTTACAAGAGAAAATTCCAACATTGGTAAACACACATTGTGTAGCTCATTGTGAAGCTTTGGTAACAAGTGATGCATTTAAGGTTGTACCGGAGTTGCTGATTTTGGATGATTTTGCAAACGAGGTTTATATTTGGGTAGGAAGGAGTTGCAATTGATGAAAGGAATTGAAAAGCCTCATGGATTCATTTGACTTGTTGCCGTTAACCATCCTACAATTTCATCCAATCCATTGGCTTTCTCAAGGTCAAGTTTTGGAAAGAATTTTGTATTACATGCCAGCCATACTTTATGTTTTTCAAATATCAAAAATGTATTGCTATCAACAAGTTACCACCTTTCAATATCAATTCATTCATGCTTCATCTTGTGGTTGATGTCTTGGTGGAGTTGAATAAATTGAAGAAAAAAATCCAATATGACATGGCTGATATTTCAACAATTGGGTGTACTTTAAATGCATCCATCTCCTTTTTGAAAAGACATTTCTTATGTAGCCCCAATCCAAATTTTGGTCAATCAACAAAACATTTAAAACCATTTCTATCAAATGGATGGGTTGATGGTGCTTGAAGATGGGGGGGCAGCAAATGGCCTCAAAAGTACATCACCCCATGCACCATTGAAAGATTTTTGATATAGTTGATAGTTTAGACAAATGCATGAGCATGGGGGTTGACTATGTGCATGTAGTTGTGGATAGTCTCAATGACCTTTTTGTGTTTAATGCATCTAACTTCTTAAGTCCCAACTATTATCCAATTGAGTAAGAGACATGTATCAATATGTATGAACAGTAGTTGGAAAGGTTGACATCAAAATTCAAGTTTTTGGAGGCTCAAAGGGATGCAAGCAAAGGTGAATTGCTTGAATTTGTGGAGACCTTAAGGCACGAATGTGCAAACAAGACAAGTCACTACTTGAGGCCTAGAGGTGTTATGGAAGCATGAATGAGCGATTTGTTAATTGGTCACACCTCATGCAACTTTGGCAAAAAATATTTGTTATTCCTACAAATATTGCTATTTATGAGAGGGGCTTTTCCAAACAAGAGTCACTTGCAAGGTTCCCTGAAGTGGGATACTCTAAATGCTTTGATGAGAGTTTCATTATGCAACATTGAGATGGACAATATGGACTGGAGGACGATCTTTGAGGAGTGGCGAAACATGACAAATTATAGGATTCTTATCTTGGAGTAATTACCAAAGTTTTAAACTTAAATTGTACCTTTGGGATGAAATTTTTGTGAAATAAAAAAAAGCTTGTGAACTTGTCATTTGAAAGGCAATTTTTGGAAACTGCCTGTCAAAGTGAAAGTCAAAAAAAAGTTAGCATGCCACCAAAAAAAAGACATACTAGCCCCCGCCTCCCCCCGCCCCCCCAAAAGTGAGAGGGCTCTGCACACTGGGCTTATATATACACTGTACAGTTTTATTCTAAAACGGGAATTCTACAATAAACTTTGACCCTCTTTTATGTTCCTCATAACCATCTGAGCAGCTACTGTAGAGTAAAATGTTTGTGATGTGCAAAGAAAGAGCTGATTCACGAAAGCTGTAGGACCTTCAGGTCTTGTACAAAACTGCAGTTGCTAAAAGTCTTCGTCGTTCAAGGTGAAGAAGATTATTGCAGTATTAACAACAGATTAATCCTGGACTCAAATTTTCCTCAAATTATCCTACCACATCCTAGCTACAAAAAGAATGTATGAATCAATTAAGTATGACCAGATTGTACATGTCTTTCATCTACAGAACCAAGCTCAGTAATGGTGATGATACGATGGGGCATAAAAGCTGTATGGATAGTTAAGTTCGTGAGCATAATAAGCCTCGTAATTATCTGGATAATATTGCTGGGTCATGTGCACCTGTGAGCTTTGAGGGTATTGTGGGTAAGACTTAGCACCCTCATAAGATGAATGCTGGTAATGCATCCTCCAAGGCACGAAATCCGAGCGCCTCTTAATCTTCTTTACTCGCTTCAGTACGCGCATTGGATCCACAAATCCAGTGACAGTCACCCGGTGGTTGTACTGATCGGTCTTCACCTGTTCCACCCCTGCAGATTTACAAGCAATAATATGCACTATTGCAATGAGATCAATTATGTTCCAATCTGGCAAATGACCAACAGTTCAAACCTTCATAATATTGTGCAGAATCTTTCATCAAAAGTCCTCTTGCTTTGTAGATGTTATTCTACAGCTCAATACCCACATTGGGACAGACTCTCTGTATCACAAAAGCCTTCAGATATTTGTGCCATTTAATCCATTTGTTGTATTCTCTGTGCTCAAGCTTCTGCGTTAGCCAAAAGCTGCCATAAGACAGCACAATGTGCACTGAAGACAGGAAGAAATCAGTCTCAAAATATCCATGATTTGACCTAATTTGATTTCTATCGACCCATTCAGAGACAATGTTTCACAAAACAGCTCTCAACCTTCCAGGTAATTATGTGTCAGACGTCACCACGACCCAGAATCCATACAATCAGAATATCTCATCCTTACATTTTCGACATTTACTTAGGGAATTGCCATCACATTTGGACATTGTACATGAAGTCTGTCTCTGGCTCACGAGTGTTCTACGGAGATGCAGCAGAAGAGCTCACCTTCCATTTCTAGAAGGGATTCCTTGACCTTCTCCTCGCACTTGGTGCAGCACATGGGTACAATCATTTCCACAACCTGCTCAGCCGGAACCTTCATTATGAAAAAATCTCTCTACAGTTTGCATCTCCTCAGCCTACTCTTTGCCCAGTTCCTTTTATTCTGGCAATCGTAAGAAACTTCTTGATGAAGCAATCTTTTGAAAAGAAGGCACTACCATTGTAAGACAAGGAACAGCGAATGGCAGGCATACCGAAGGCCTGTAATGTGTTGCAGCAGCGACCCCGGGTGCCTTGTACCGAGTCTCAGTGTACGGTGGTGGCACATCCTGATAGATGCGACTCGGGGGCTGAAAATGGGGTCGCAATCGCTGGTACTGCGCCCGGTAACGAGGAGCATCCTGATCATCCAGGTGGTACATGTAGGGAACTTCCTTCTGATGATGATACAAACGGGGGAAGTCTTCTCCCTGATCCGGAATATAGCTAGGGATGATCCACGTCGATTCCCCGTCGCCGTAGAAGAGCTGCACCGCCGCATGAGTCCACCAAGAAACAAACAACGTCAGAAAAAACCATAGCTCTGAAGTTTCCATCATCAGTTCTTAAACCTGTCGAGAACGACAACAAGGAAGAAGCAAACTCTCGAGAGTATTTCATTCACCACTTCCAGCTTTGCAAAGAAGAGAAAAATCATTTGCACTCATACCTCTTGCATCGACATCATCGGCGGCGGGATCGAAGTCTGTGCGCACTTGCAAGAAAATGTCACAAAGCTGCGAGGATGATACAAGAGCGACGAGAGAAACAGAGAAAACGTGCGCGGGCGTGAAGAGATGAGAATATGTGAAGGCAAGATTCGTCACGAAGATCGCCAACAGTGCAGAATGACTAGTTGATTACGAGAAGCTTGACTGTAAACCGCGCTCGCTAGAGACAGTGAGAATGCTGTTGACGAGTTTGGAAACGAGAGCTGGCTGGAAAGCTTTGATGCAGGACTAATGTACCTATACAAAACAGAGATGTCAAACCGCTAGATCGAAGAATTCATCTAGGACAAAAACACAAACCGTCACAGACAAAAGCAAACGATCGCCTGCGGTCGATGGATTGATTGCAACGGAGCGCATGTATCGAACGACAAGATACAGACGAGACGTCAGTCTGAGCAAAGAAAGACAAGAAAATTAAAGAAAAACACAATGGCAAAGTCTGTTGTTGCTGGAACGATAGATCAGATTTGTGGAGAAGCAAAAACGACGTAACTTAGTTCCGCCATATAATCAAAAGAATCCACTTCCGACCAAAAAACACACCATCACAGACACAGGACAAATGTATATATCGGAGATCGATGGATTGCAGCAACAGAGTGCATGTATACAATGACAAAATTCCAGAGTCTGAGATATTATGAGCGGAAAGAAAGAAACACACGAAAATTGAAGAAAAAGACCCCAGAAAAAGTTTGTTGCACGAGCGATAGAGATATTTCGTGGAGAACAAAAATGTTCAACAGAGCCGAACAGCTATATAATCAAAAGAATTGACTTCGGACCAAAACACAAATCATCACAGACAGACAAAAAACATATATATATCGCAGATCAACGAATTGCAACAACAGAGTGCATGTACAACAATGACGAAATACAGAGCAGATCTTATAAGCGCAAAGAACACACACGAAAAGTAAAGAAAACTGACTTTACCAAGGCAAAGTTTGTTGTTGCAGGAGCGAGCGATAGAGGATTTGTGGAGAACGTCGAGACGATTCGGGGTCACTATGCGCGGCGGTGTATGGTATTGACGAATGAATTTGTAGATGGGGAACAGAAAGGAGGAAGCTCAGGAGTTTATAATAGAGAGAGAGAGAGAGAGAGAGAGAGAGAACAGAACAAAGCGCGGTGGGGGCCAAGATGATGGTGGCGATGGTGGTCGGCTTGTCGGAGAGTCGGCTCGTGGGGTCTACTTTCGCACAGCCGGCCTGTTTTGCGGACGACGTCCAGAGGGGAAGGTGCAACGGCCTGCGGACGACGACCAAAGGGGAGGGTGCAACGGCCTGTTATCGTGGAGACCACGTATCTCATCTCTCAGGGAACCGAATTTTCATCCAAAAACAGAAGCAAATTATGCCTCTCTACCTCAAGGAAGGGGAAAGAAGTGTAGCGTAAAGCCTAAGGCTCTGGGCTTAACAGGAATAAGGGCCCATGCAAGGCGGAGCTGAGTGTGGGCTTGAGTCTGTAAAAGCCCATGGTCAAGGGCTTGACCAAAATGCAAAGACTTGCGTCAATTTCTTTATTAAAATTTTCCTGCGACACAAAGACAAACAAATTTGTGGGGAGTTTTGAGAAATGGAAAGCCCACGCTAAACCTTTGTAATGAGGTCTACTGAATTTTTTTTTGTTGTCACCAAGTGACCAAAATTCATACACAAAAATTTGCTCTTGCAAGGAGTTTTCATGTCAATTTCCTGGAGCAGAAGTTTTGTTAGGATGGAACAATGGCAGTTTATTTGAATCAATCTCAGCTCATTTCAGTGGTAGAGGTGAGGAACTCCTTGGCCGTTACGCCACCCTTGGGTTCCAGGGCATTATGCGCTGATAGCATGGCCTTGCCCTATACGTAAAGCATCAGCTGGATTTTTCCTTTGTATTTTCAGGTCCTTTACCTGCCCGAAGAAATACGAGCCTCAGGCACAGATATCAAATCACGGAAGAGCCTGTACTCAGGCCCATCTCCTATACTTTTCACTTCATAAGTTGGTGTTCCTTGCTAGGAGTTCTTTAATTGTTAGGAAAGAACAATAGAATAAACTGCAGTTAGTTCCCAGTTCGAGCCAAGATTTTATCCCATATCCTAAGTCTCTTCCCTCTGCCTTGGGTAAACCAGCACCTACCCTGATGCTATGGCAAAAGTCCCAAATTTGTTTTACTTCTAAGAGCATCTCCCCCTTTAGGCCAATTAATGCTCTTGTATCTTACAAATGCCCATGATTGTAAAGCATTTGGGTACAAGGCCACTATGAAATACTTTTCACACCCCGATCCATACCCCCTCACCTTACACCATTATATTGTCGCTCTCCCCTTGTCAATCACTAATCACAACTATTTCATGTGTTGCCTCATGCTTTCATTAGTATTCCAATTTTCACATTTGTTTGTGTATGTGATTTTTTTCATGCTTGTATTTTGTTTGTGATTCTATTTGAGTGTGCATTGTGTAATTTGTTTTTTTGTGAGCATATTAACCTAGAGGCTTGTAAAGAAGTTTTTCCTTTGAGATTATTCATGAGTGATCATGAGGGTGAAAAAATTGCAAAAAGACAACAATAGAATACTTTGAAAATTGTGAGACATGTATGGATTGCAAAATGAAGACAATAAGCATGTGTGGGCTCAAAATGGCAATAGCCAAATACAAAAGTTAGATGTTTTCTCACCTTATTTTTGAATTACATTTCTCAATTTGCCATGTCTATTCATTCTTTTGAAGTCTCATCTATGTAATCTCTCTAAGCAAGTCAATTTGTTATGAGAGAACCTCACTTGTTGAATTCAAAGTTGTCGCAAATTTGTTATGAAGATGCAAGCCATGTTGAAGTTTTTAAAGCTCTTTTGCTTTTCGAAGTTTGACTAAATATTCACATGTTTCTTCAATCTATAATTGGTTTTCAAGCATGGGAAAGAGCACCATGTAGCTCTAGTCTTCAAAAATCATTACCTCTTACAATGTGAACAATAAGCATGGTTTTTGTCAACTTCGTTTAAATTATCACGACACATTTTCTAACTTTCATCACTCAATTTGCTTCTTTTCTTCCCATTGACTTGATTGGATGGCTATGTGCAATAGTGGGAATAGATGCATCATGAATCTCCATGATTTTCATTTTGCCAATGTCTTTTTCATCAATAACAACAATGCAAGTTAGTTTTGTGCCTCATAGTGGGGTCTTATTTAGCTCATCACACACATCAACCCAATGAAACAAGTCTTTCAACATAAATCAACAATGAATGAAGGTAAGGTTATACATTTTAAATCTTTCAATTTGTACAAGTCCAAAGCTTTGCAAATAGTGTCTTCAACATTGATTCTAAATTTGCAAAATGTTTGGATAGCTTGAAAATTGCCTATGAATTTCACAATATCATTTTTTATATCATTTCACTCCTCCAATGATCTTGCTAGTGTTTTTACATAAGAACTCAATTGAATTTTGTTGTAGTGCTTGCATATTTGGTCCCAAAAATGTGTCATTCTTCTTACCATTTCTTATATTTGGATTTTGCAAGTTGTGAAAAAATGAAACACAAAGTTGTTTTTCCTCTTCGACAACGAAATCTTGTAGTATTTTGATGGAACTAATGAAATTTGGTCCCACTTCAATGGAGCTCTAAAGCTTGGTCCCATTAATGATGTCATCAAATGTTACTTATGTTACCATCACGCTTGTTAAACCTCACTCGACTAACATGTGAGTCACCTAGAAACCATTTTATCATATTGTAAGTTCATGGGTGAAAGGAGTTTTTGAATTAAAGTCTACATCCTCCTTGCATGCAATTACTTTTCCATTCCCACCAATTTAGGAAATTAAAATATACTTAAGTTTATATGGAAGGTAAAGCTTTCAACAACAAGCTTTACCAAAATTGAGCCCACAGTCAATTTTGCTTCATGGAGGCCCTTATTCTAGTTAAACAAATTGCTTAAAGCTTTACCTACCACATGAGGTTATAATAATAACTTCATTAAAACAATCTATGTCATTATTCCCTATTCCCTTTTTCCTCCTATATTTGCCCTTATACACAATAGACCATGAATCCTTCAATGATATCCCATGGTATGTCCATGTGCATTACCATGATTGGCTTGGATGACAAAAAATGATTATTAAGATAGGAATGGCCATATGCACATGGGACCAAACTTCATAAATGGGTGTGGTGCCCTAGCTTGTATGGACTTTGGATATGGGAAACCATATGTGACTATAGAAGGTGTTTAGGATTCAAAACCCTAAGACTCGGGGGGGGTGGAGGGGGGGCATGATAAATTAGATCGTTTGTGGTCCTTGTAACATATTTATGGAAAGTAACCATCAAGGCTTGATATATTGAACTTTAAAATATTATTTAATTCAATTTAAAATATGAATATTTTTGAACATTTTTACAATTATATTTAAGAGCCACATATATATTTAAAGTAGGTTCAAGTGAAAAAATTTGTTGAAATACAGGTAAAGTTCACAATTTACAAATTAGGTTGCCAAAAAATTGAAATATTGGGTTTTTCCTACTTTCAAGTTAATGGTGTATTAAAATGTACTTGTCAACTTCCAACTTTCTCATATTATAATCAAAATGTATCAAAATTTTAATGTAAACGTAAGAAAGAACACAATATTCAATAATTAGTTTCAAGAATACTTGTTATTTACTTTTATTATATGAATTTTTTTCAAATTTTATGTTCAATTGACCATAAACTCAATGGAGGCATGAATGTTTTCACAATGAGATGTATAAAAGTTTTGAATCTACTTTCTTGTGTTTATGTAAAAAATTGTCACATCTGAAAACTACATTTTAAACAAGGTGTTTTTTTGGTTTAATTTAACATGCTTTCACCCAAGGACAACCACAATGTGTGAACAATGCATGTAGGAATAGTAACTCTAGATTCTAGAATTATGTGATGCCCAACCCACCAAAGCACCATAAAGGATGGATGGTAAATGGTTAAGAAACAATTATTTATTATCTTTTAGTTCCATAACCAACCATGGTGGTTAGTTCAATTCCTTCTTTTATGACCTACCTACTAATTGTTAATAGGTAGGTAGTTTAAAAAACCTTATCTATGTGTAAATTATCTAATTACGTAATAATCACCAATTTTCCTATCTATTTACCTATTTATAAAAACTTATTTCTTAAAAATAGGTTATTAATGTAAAACCAAATAATAATTTAGTTGAATTAGTTCATCCACAATTGAATAATCATGGGCATCCAATGAGTGATGCACTAATGGATGATGGTTCATTCTAACCCACAAAAGTAGAATCATTACAAAATGAACTACTTGTCTCACCCTATTTCATTGTGAAGCACAAACACATCATACCTATTAAATAAGTAGTATTTTATAATCAAACTTGGTATAACATTTTTGCTAAAATGAAATAATAACCACCAATGCACCATAAGGGATGGATAGGGGGTGGATGGTCTCATTCATGGTTGGGGTTCCCAAAAAAAAAGATATCAAGAGTTTTTTTACACTAGTTTTTACAAATAACAACTACACAAGACAAATTTAAGTGAGAAAATTTGAATAGTCTAAACTAAAATAATTCATGTGGTGGTGGTGATTTTCCTCATGTGTACATTGGTGTGCATTTAAACCTTGGTTCAAACCCAGAAATGTAGAAAATGCTTAAATAAGCATTTATAAACAATTTCACATTTTTTCAAAATGATTATTTCTTGCACATGTGACCCACACTTCAAGTTATAAATCTTAAGCTTAATGAATATATATTTTAAACCAAATGGCCAAAAAAAATCCTTTTCGTTATAGCCCCAAAGATTGAATTCTATTACTTTCAAAAAACAATTATGGTTTCTAATATAATCAAATACATGCAATTAACATGGCCAAACATAAATGTAAACATTATTTATCCATAAAAGAAAATTGACATCGATTGTATTCCTTTTTATTCCTTTTATAAAGAGGTGTAGTTTACACTTGATATAGTTAGGCTTAAAGGAATCAAAAGGACATTTATATAATGTCTAGAAAAAATTATTGATTTAACATAACACCATTTTATCTATTAACATTAAAAAATCCAATACAATTATAATGATGTAAACAGGAAAAAAATCCAAAATTATCTTTTCCAATCCTTTACAATTTAAACAATATTTTTTAATATCCCAATTGTGAATGGACTTGGATACAAAACATTTTTCCATTGAATTTGGACTTTTTAATTAATCATGATGATTAATTTGTTATAATGACCTACCTACAAACAACCCAATAGCCCTTACCTATGTATTAATAATAACCACCTATTATCTTGCCTATACCTACCTACAAGACCTAGTCTTTACAACATAGGTTACTAAGAATAAAATATTATGTTATTCAATCGGGATTCATCCACAATTCAATTAGAACATGTTTTATCTAGATGGTGCACTAGTTGCTCTTAATTCACTTTGGCCATCACCTTGTGCAAAGTTAATTTTGACACACCCCTATTTTTTTCTTCTAACAAATCTTTTCAATTTTTCACAAAACAATTGGGTAATTTTTCAAAAAATGTGTTTTCTTAATAATGTTGGGCAATTCTTCAAAACTACTACAAATATCCACTAGTTACCAACCCAAGTATATACCCACTTAATCAGTAGGGGTGGCATTTTTAGAAAATTAGACCTATAGGAACTATCAAAGGTTTGACAAGGAAAGAACCTCATGTGAAATAAAGAGTTGACAATAAGATATCATTGTTTTTGGCTTTTAATAATCGAATCGATGGTTTTCATGACAAGTAAGTCAATTATTTAAATATGAGAGGTGAACTTGGAGCTTTTGGTAGTACATAACTTTTTAGGAATACATATTTCAATGTTCAACATTGTGTTTATAATTTGTTAGGTGTTACAACTACAATGTTGACCAAAAGGTAATGAGTGATGACAACAACATTAAAACGTGCATGATTTTTTATGCATTTTTTTCATTGAGTTTTAAGATATAAGTCTATGTGAAATGTGAAGTGTGAAATTTAGAGACTCAAGTTTTGCTCCAATTTTCAATGACCTATGGTTTGTAATCTACCAACTAAACTTCATAATGCTTTATAGAATGTTCTAAATGTCCAATGTCCAATCACAACCCATTGTTTATCACAATGGAGCTTGACAACCAAGGCTACAAATCTTATTTTATGACCTTTGTTACAACGTTCCTCAAAACTTTGTTGTAAATCCTCAAAATGTTGAAAGTGGAAGTGTTCCTACTAAGGTGTTAAGTTCATCACACGAAGATCAAGAACCTACTCATTGGGGGCAATAACTTCATGACATGGAAGCAAAGTTTATAATCCCAAGTTACCAACTATAAAAGGGTGAAAATATAATAAAATGAGTCAAAGACTATGTTGACTACCAAAAATTCCTAATCCCAATGATTTTGAAAGATGACTACATGAGTTTTGAACATTGAAATGTAATCAAATTTAGTGGATAATGGTTTTTTACTTGTGAATTTTCATTTCCATGATTTTTTTTCTAATTTTAAGATGTGTAAATAACCATAAAATGAATACAAAATAGTTGGAATTTGATGTTGACAAGGTGTTTACAACTACCTTCTAGTAGTTACTTCCCCAAAAAATGAATGGAAAACATTAAGGGCACAAAGTTATAGTATTGTACATCAAACAACACTATGTATTCTTGCTTGCAAGAAATCAAGACAAAACAAAACGCAAAAGGCAAAAAAGAAATACAATACACATCACAATTTTCCATGAACAATATTCCTCTTTCATTTCAATCACTCCAATACAAAATCTTTCCTCACAAAATTCTCTACAACTCCTAAAGATCCATAAGAGAAAATGAAGAACCAACAAGGTTCCCCCCCATCCATTAACACCCATGGCACTTCATCCTCTCCTTCAAAATAATCCCTTATCCAAATCTCCTTCACAAAGCCCTAGTTGGTGCAAACTAGTTGCTGACCATCTTATCCTCAAGGATAGTTGATTTAGACACTAACTGCATCTATAGTCCTAACCATATGGTTGGAATGGACAAAGATTTCTCCTAGTGTTACTAATTCAAGTAACTTTATCTCTTAGTAAATAGGAGACAATAACTCAAAGACTACCACTAGTAATCAAAAAATTACTAGGATGTTCATTAGGCTAGTTAGAGTAGGAAATTGTCCAATTAATAATGAGTCCAATCATGTTGATGTTGGTAATTTCTTCAATGCCAAATTATAAATTATAAAAAGAAAGTTGCACATGTAGATTATAGATAGAGAACATCATCATAAGGTATTTGGTTTTAGGGTCATTTGTTGATTGTTCAATGAACTAGCCCTAAGTTGAATTTGAATGGGGTTCAATTGGATATATGGACTTCAAAGATTTGATATTTTTTTAATGCAAAAAAAATACTCACAAATTTTTGAATTTCAACAAGATTTGGCTCAAAAGTGGCTTATTAATTATGTGGGATGTTGACAGTTGGTAGGATCCAAGTTCCAAACATAAATATCTTATGTTTCTAGCTATAGACAAAAAGATCTTGATTTGAGCTTGATTACTTTTCATTATGCTAAAACATGACTTTCATGACTACAATCATAAAACTATGTAATTGAATAGGACCCATTGTTTATGCCATTTTGACATAGGTGACTACAAAAATGACATGAACAATGGGTCCAATTCTACTATAGTTGTATTTTTGTAGTCATTAAAGTCACATTTTGATGTAATGTTCCTTTTAATGAATAACTAGTTGCCTATCTTAAATTTGTAAATCAGGAATAAAAATAAATGTGTTTTGTTTTGCATAGTTTGTGTAATTGTGTTGAAATTGGTGGGTATATAGATGTTAAGTTAGCAAAATGTACTATGGATATATCAAAAGGCAATAATATATGTGTTGGATCCATTTTTTTATTTCTTGCAAAATTTTGAACCTTAAAAGGTTCACAACATGCTATGTCTTATGTTGGATCTCTAAAATAAGAACTTACACCTCATGTTTTTGTTCATTAGGTGTGATACTAGCATTCTAATGAAACATGAATATGATCAAAAATCGTTGGTCCCAATGTTGCTAAAGTGTTATGAACATTTGCAACACATTTCTAGAACTTTAGATTCACAATCTACTCAAATGGATACTAATGTGGTTAAGTAATTTGAACATATTTGAAATGGGAAGTTGTGGCAATGAGCCTATGTGAGAGTGCATCAATCGAGAGTTCGTGTTATTTTGATGGTTTCAAGTTGATGTCAAGGAAATAAAATGCCCTTTGCAATGGTGGAATAAGCATGAAATTATGTTCCCTAATATGGGGCTACTTGCACAACACATTTTGGGAATTGCAAGATTTCATATCAAAGCAAAACACTTTACTCCCTTGCAAATATTCTACAAGCTGAAAATTGGGAAAACTAGTTGTTCTTCACAAAAATTGATCTAAATATCCAAGGTTAAGTTATAAGGGTGGCCCCAAAAGTATGGCAAATCTGATTGAATTGGAAGGAAATTTGGCAAAAGTGTTGAAAGAAGAATTTGAAGGAGCTCTTGAAGATGAATTTGATGCACATGATTGATAAGGGAGCTACTTGGGCTCTCAACTTCCCTTCAATTATATCTTGCAAATTTTTGAAAAACAATGATTATGAAATTTTGATGCTACTACTTTCCATTTGTTCTAGTATATATTTTATGTGATGTAGTTTACTTTCATTTTTAATTTCTAATTTTACAAGCCTTATGTACTAAATGTTTATGTTTGTGCATGTGACTAAGAACGGGTTACTATTACAATTTGTATTTTGTCACAAGATGGAAAGTTTTTATTTTGTTATTGGCATCAACATTCAATCCATGCACATGCAAGATGCGATGTAAGCCCATGTAATGTTGGAAAGGAAAAAGAACCAATTAGCTATTACTCTGGCTTTTGATATGAAGGTAACACCTAAAGCAAAACCATTCATAGATGAAACATGTATGTGAATTTTCATTAGAAATATTATCTATTGCTTGTTTAATCAATTCACAACTAACAACTTAAATCAATTTGGTCAAGGAAGAGAAGTGCAAGGATGCATATGAAAAGGTTGTATTTTTTTGTGTTTTGAAGATCATGCCCCATTGTGTTTTCAATAAGAAGGATCTTATTGTGGCTGATGTGAATGTAATCATAGGTGTAGCCAAGGTTTGAAGTTGGAACACCTCTTTTTGTGCACCTTCATGAAATGACATTGATATTGACAAAATTGTGTCCATGGAAGTCAACCATATAGTAGTCAATAATTCATATTTGATGCATTTTACAATCTCCCATGATTATTTTGTTGACTCTACCTATTTGTTGTTGATTCTGAACTTGGCATCAAGATTCATATAATTTTCTTGATATAGCCAAAAAAGAATAAAGTTTTACAATGAAAATTGTTTTGACTAATGGAGATGAAATGCAAAATATTTTTGGTCACAATTTTGACATTGAAGATGAGCTTGTGAACCACATCACCCAACAATCCAATGATCTTTAAAAGGAGAATAATTGAGATGACTTGTTCACAATTCACGCTTTGTACTAAAGTATGAAGTGGAGAAAAGATGATTGTTAGTTGATGTTCCATGACTAATATGTTGTCAAGATGCATAGTTGATTACCAACACACCGCCTAAGTTCTCCCTTGGATGAAGGGAGGGCTTTTCTTTTCCTTGGAAAACTTGCTAAGAAAGAACACTTGCAAATTAGTGCGACAAAGAACTTGTTCATAACCATTAGTACTATGGCCTGTGCCATTGGCCCAAGTGTGAACCCATTACAAAATAGGGAAACTCAACATGTGAACATTGTATCACTTTGTATGTATCGATTTTTTGAACAACCAAATATGAAAAGAAATCACGTTTGAATTGAATGGTAAGCCTTCAAGTGTTACCACGTTCTCAACTGATTTTTCCTTCCAAAACCTGGTTTTTTGGAATTTATTTGAATCTTCAGTTACAAAAATCATTTTTAAATCAATATCTCCTATATTCTGAATCCAATTCTTACCAAATAAATTCCATTAAATCCTGGGTTTCAAGATCTTTCCACCAACACCAAAGGCACATTCCAATTCTTTCGAAATTTTCAGTTACAATTTAATTTAATTTTGAACAAAAAAATCATTCAATATTCGAGAACACAACAAGTCCAAATGCCATGAAACCAAGCCAATGCACCCCTCCTCAAGAGCTTTCCAAAGAGACCAAGAACGTGATCTGAAGCATCCCCCAGTTCGGTGGATCTCGTAAGTACAAACAAAACAAATAAAGAAATATAAAATATGGCAAACAAGTCTTGATACCCAACCCAACTAGGAACTGAGGAGTTCTGAAATTTTAAAAATCAGAATAAGCAGGTTCTTTTAATTTCAAAAAAAAAAAAAACAAAAACTCAGAACCAGAGGTTCTTTGATTTTCAAATTTTAAAAAAAAGAAAAAAAAAAAAGCAGAGATTCTTTAAAAATTCAAAGAACTGCCCAACACTGGTTCTCAAGTGTAAATTGAAATAGTTTTGTTAATTATTTTTAAAAATTCACCAAAAATTTTATATCACAATTTACAAAACTGAAAGAATGAATGAATTCTTTATATTTATTTTTAAAAGATTGACCCTGCTTTTTAAATGCAAGAAAAGAAGTTACAAGTTACAACTTGTAAATCCTTAGAGGAAATGCAATAAAGTGGCAAATTAAATACCCAAAAGTGAAATTCGGCCATCAGCTACCAGTTCACCAGCTACCAGTATAGTTGGGTTTAATACTACCGTAGTAACCTTGGTCACTTCAACACATGTCCGTCGAATAGTTAATTAATTTTGAAACATTCATTTCAACAAATAGAATATTCTTAAATATCCACTACTTTTCTTCACAATATTATTTGATTTGGAAAAAATAATTTTTAAAAAATTTCAACATTTCTGAAAATAATATATTTAGTGTCGTATTGGCCAAGGTACTAAGATATACACTTGGCATTTACAAAGGCTTCCAAAACCCTAAACCTTCAACCCAACCCCAAACACCTCCCCCACCGCCCCCCGTAAACAATGCACATCAATTGAAAAGTTCAAAGGACCGACATTAGAGAGCCACCGCCCCCCACCCCCCCCCCCTCCAAGGGCCCTTCTTGGTGTTGTATCGGTTTTTGGCCTTGCCTACCAAGGCAAGGATATTGTGTTTAGATTGATTATAGAGTATAGTAGCTTAAGGG
>Ga0116227_10000654_pt1 | contig 69926 bp, 65 predicted proteins | sample S1TSphgellanicum_FD_89693 | JGI IMG/M metagenome (GOLD analysis project Ga0116227, IMG submission 89693) | Host-associated microbial communities from peat moss isolated from Minnesota, USA - S1T2_Fb - Sphagnum magellanicum MG | ecosystem: Host-associated > Plants > Peat moss > Unclassified... | reverse complement strand
TTGCCCGGCAGTCCCTGGCGCACGCCGCGTTCGAAGCCGCGGGTGTGGCAGTAGATCAGTTTCGGATTCAGTTTCTTCAGTGATTCGTAGTCGATCTTCAGGCGCTCGGCAGCGTCGTAACGCATGTTGTGCTGCACGATGTCGGCCTTGGCGACGAGATCCAGCAGGACCTTCATCGCGCGCGGATCCTTCAGGTTCAGCGTAATGCTCTTCTTGCCACGGTTGGCCATGTAGGCGATGTGCACGCGGTGCCAGAACATGTCGAACAGGCCGTTGACCTTGATCACGGTCGCGCCAAGATCACCGAGCAACTGCGTGCCGAAAGGACCCGCGATGGCGAGGCCGAGGTCGAGCACGACGATGCCTTCCAGCGGCGCCTTCAGCGTCTTGCCGGTGGGACCACGCTGCGCGGCGGTGCCGGCCTTGGCTTCGGCGATGATCTTCGCGGCTTCTGCCTTCACTTCATCGGTGTTGGCACCGGCCTTCACCGGCGGCGCGCCGGGCTTACCCTGCGTCAGGCTCATGTTGTAGGCGTTGCCGACGGTGCGGATCACGCCGAGTTCTGCATCCTTGGTTTCGGTGACGCAACCGTCTTCGAGGAAGGCAGGATCGGCGAGTGATTCTTCGATCGAACGCACCGGCTGCATCGTCATCTCGGCGGTGGCGGCGGCTTCAATCCAGTCCTGCACCGGGAACTTGGCGACGGCTTCGGCGAGCAGCGGCTGGTAGTGCGACATCACCAGGATTTCTTCCGGGCCGGTGCCAAAACGATCGGGATCGTTTTGCACTGTGAGGTTCGGCGTGGCGTTGAGCGTATCGCCTTCCGAGGCCTGCAGGATGAAGCGCGGGTTCGGCACCCAGTTGTGCAGCCACTTGCCGTCCTTGGCCTGAAAGTGGCCCTTCGACGACTTGCTGTTGAGAATCCAGGTATCGAAACCATCAGCGTCCGATTTCTCGGCACGCTGCCAGACACCGGCGGCGCCGGCGAAGGCGCCCTGCAGCAGCGAAGCTTCAACCCACTGGCCCTTGCCGGTGATTTCGCGTGCACGCAGCGCGGCGGAGATACCCATCGACGCAGTGAAGAACGCGCCAAGGCTCGGCCAGTGCGAAGCCACGAACAGCGGGCCCGGACGCGGAGCGCCCTGCACCTGGTCCTGCGGGATTTCGAGATCCGGGAACGGATCCGGCAGGCCATTCATGTGATTGAGCGCGCCTTCGGTCCAGCCGCGCTGCTCGAACATCAGGCCGGTGCGTGCCTGCACCAGCGCATCGTAGGCAGGACGCTGGCTGTGCTCGTTGTCGCGGCCATAGCCGGTGATGGAGCAATAGATCAGGCGCGGATTGAGCTTGGCGAGCGTTGCCTGATCAATGCCAAGTTTTGCGGTGGTGCCCGGCGTGAAAGATTCAACGAGGATGTCGGCCTTGCTGGCGAGTGCCAGAAACGCTTCCTTGTCAGCTGCATTCTTCAGATCAAGGATCGCGCTCTTCTTGCCGCGCTGCCAGACCTTGTAGCCGAGCTGGTTGCGGAAGGGATCGCCACCAGGCGGTTCAATCTTGGTGACATCGGCGCCATTGTCGCCGAGCAACATCGTCGTCATCGGACCGGCAATGCCCCAGGTCAGATCGAGAACTTTGAGACCACTTAATACTCCAGCCATTTCACACCTTTCTTGAAATTGTAGGCGGAAGCGCAGATCCCTCTGCATCCCCGCCTTAACGGCGACAGTGGATAACGACGCAGCGCGCCTCATCCACCCTGTTTATGGTTCAACCTAAACCAAATGTCTTCAGCGCATTGAGCGACGTAATCTTCTTGCGATCCGCTTCCGGGATATTCGCTTCGGCAAACTGGCTCACGACCTGTTTGCGCGAGTTCGGCCAGCAGGTTGCGGGATGCGGGAAGTCCGTCGACCAGTACAGGCAGTCCGGACCGAAATACTTGTAACAGAGCTCCAGGCCCTGCGGCTCGTACATGAACGTTGCGCCACACTGCTGGCGGAACGTTTCACTCGGCGGCTTCTTCACGCCGGGGAATTCGTAGTGCGCGTGCATGCGCGGATCCAGCAATGCCTGGAAGAACCACGGCAGCCAGCCAAGGCCCGGCTCGACGAAGATCACTTTCATCTTCGGATATTTTTCCAGCGTGCCGGTGAGAATCCACATGCAGATGGTTTCGGCTAGCGGCGCCCACGGCAGCGCGGTGAAGATGCCCTTCTGCGGCGTCGGGTCACGGCGGAACACATCCCATAGTGACGCGCGCAGATCGAGATGATTGAGGATCGTCAGGCCAGTGTCTTCAATCGTGTGCCACAGGCGCTCGTAACTCTTGTCGTAGAAATCCGGCAGGCCCATGTCCGACGGGAACGGCGTCAGCTGCACGCAGCGTGCCTTCTTGTCGCGCGCAAGACGCTCGACTTCCTTCACCGCGAAATCAATGTCGTAGAGCGGCAACTGGTAGGCCGTCATCAGACGCACCGGATCGTGCGCGGCAAAGTCACCCATGGCGTTGTTGTAGCCCATGAACACTTCTTTCCAGTCATTGCCCATCATCTGTGGACTGACAATCTTTGCGCCGGCGAGTTCAGGGAAAATCACTTCGGCATAAACGCCGTCGAGATCCATCGCCTTGAGCTTGCCTTCCGGATTGAAATGACCCGGATCCTTGGCCGCTTCCGGATCGACGAAATCCTCCAGATGCAGCTGCGGCTGGCCGCCACGCAGCACTTCGGCGCCGTACTTGTCGGCCTTGACGTTGGCCTCGTCCCAGATCGCATGCAGTTCCTTGCGCAGACGCTCCTTCACCCACTCATCGGTGAAATGAACATGCGAATCCACTGACACCAGACGTTCAGTCGCAAGCGCTTCGCTCATCTCGTAGTCTCCGTGGGTAATGACGCGGCTCAAGAGCCGGTCGCGATCTCTGACGGACCATTGGCCGAACGCAACAGCATCCCGGCATCATGTTTTGACCTTATCGTGAGCCCGACTCACACCGCCTGCTGCAAAAGGGTGAGGAGTGGCAAACGACACTCAATGTGTCGTTTGCCACTCCGAACGGCTGGCCAGCGATGGCCGGATCGGTGGTGATAAACAGAGCTGAAGCCTCGCCATGGATGGCAAGCACCCACCATCCAAAAAGTTCTTTTACGCACTCACCAATAAAGTTTTATATTAATGAATTATTTTTAATATACATTTACTTTAAAACAAACCCTCAAACAGCCCATGCCCATCCAAACCCTCAACGCCTTCGTCCTCAAAAACATGCAAACGCTGGAAATGATCGGCGTCCTCATGCGCATCTTCAGCTTCTCGCTGGTCAGCTGGATGGGCCCGCAAAGTCCCTTCATGTTTGTCTGGATCTTCAACACCATCGACGCGATGTTGCTGTCGTGGTGCGCCGTCGTTCGCCGTGACCGCGCTTACATCACGCTCAATGTCTTCTGGATCATGGTCGGCATCGTCGGCATTGCACGCGCGGGTGGCTGGCTGAAATAACAGATTGCCGCGATCAAGCTGCTCGCCTGATACCCCATTGCAGTAACATCTGGCGACGTCAAGCAGCAATAAGAAGTTCTCACAGAAGAACCGTCATGCCGCTTTACGGAGTGACTGCAACTCATCATCCAGCTCATCCATCACATAGGGGAAGTGATTCATGAAGAAAATGATTTCAAGTGCGGGCATCGCGGCCCTGAGTCTGTTATTCAGCACAGCCGCAAGCGCTGTGGACTTCGATCTCGCCAGTCAGAGAGTGCAACCGTCCGATACGGGAGCAGGCATCAACGGCGTTCTTGGCGAAACCTACAAGCACTATATCGTCGAGCCAGCGGCTGCTGGCAATCGCAAGAACGTGCTGGTGGTTTTCCTCGGTGGCTCGGCCAGCACGCCAGGCGATTACACCGAGATCAGCGACCGCGCCGCCCATCGTGGCTATGGCGTGATTGATCTGCGATACCCGAACGCCGAAGTGGTGGGCACCGTTTGCGTTCTCAGCGACGCCTGCTTCCGCAATATCCGTGGCGAAACCATTTTTGGCGCGGATCAGGCGTATGCCTCGGGCCAGCCGACTTACAACTCCACGTTGACCACCGTCAACACCGCCAACTCGATCATCAATCGCCTGGTCTCGGTGCTCGATTATCTTGCCAACCAGTCCGCCTCGGCCAGCAACCCCACTCCGAGCTACTGGGCACAGTTCCTGTCTCCGAACAGCGGCTCGCCTTACGTCACCACGCATAGCGGCAAGGTTTATCCAAACTGGTCGAAGATCGTGCTTGCGGGTCACTCGCAAGGCGGTGGGCACGCGGCATTCGCTGGCACGCACCTGCCGAGCGGAACCGCCGTGCGCCGCGTCGTTCTGTTTTCGGCACCAAACGACAACATCAGCAACAGCAGCAACAGCAGCAACAGCAGCGCCAGCTGGGTCGTCGAGAACACCTCGACGCCGCTGAATCGCTTCTGGGGCCTGCGCAACGCCAATGAACGCACGCTGGGCGACTTCGTCACCACCAACTGGGCCAACCTGGGCCGCAGCAGCATCAGCGGATCTGCCTACAGCTATGGCGGCGTTGGCGGCACAAACCAGTCACCGGACACCAACATCGGCGATGGCTCCGGATCAACCTACGGCACGCATCGCCTGGTGTTGTCGCTGCCTAATGCGCTGCTATCGACCACCAACCACAACAGCACTGCGACCAATGATCCCCTCGGCAATTTCCCGACGAACCGGGTCCTGGCCTGGGACTACCTGTTCACGGCGAACTTCACCGACTGATTGTTCATGCGATTTGAAGAAAAGGCCCGCAATGCGGGCCTTTTCTTTTCAGGCAGGTCGCTTGTGGCTTTTCAGGAGCTGCACTTCTGCACAAACACCTCCGCTCTTTCGCATCCATGCGACCGCGGAGGTACCGTACATCCTGTACATAAAAACGGCGAGCCGAAGCTCGCCGTATCCATTTTCTCCCTTACCACTCCCCAGAAAACTGTTGACTACTTGAGCTTCTTGTCACCGTAGAAGAAGGCTCCAAGCGCTGGCAACAGGCAGATCGCGCCGAGCATGTTGACGAGGAACATGAAGCTGAGGAGCAGGCCCATGTCGGCCTGGAACTTCAGGGCTGACATGGTCCACGTGCCGACGCCAATCGCCATGGTGATTGCGGTGAACACGGCGGCCGTGCCGCGCTGCTGCATGGCTTCTTCGAATGCATCGCGGAAGCTGAGCGCGTTGTCCTTCATCTCGTGCTGGATGCGCTCGAACAGGTAGATGCCGTAGTCGACACCGACACCGACGCCCAGCGCCACCACCGGCAGCGTCGCAACCTTGAGACCGATGCCCATCACCGACATCAGCGCATTGCAGAAGATCGACACGATGGTGAGCGGCACCAGCACGCAGAGCGTGGCGGTGATCGAGCGGAAGGTCAGCAGACACAACAGCGCCAGGGCACCGAAGATGGCGAGCAGCATGCGTTCTTCCGCTTCACTGACGGCTTCATTGGTGGCAGCCATCACACCGACGTTACCGCTGGCCAGGCGCAGGTTGACACCCTTGACCGGATTCTCGGCGATGAACTTCTTCAGTTCAGCCACCACGTGCGCGATGTTGGCGCCGTCGTGGTTCTTCATGAAGATCATCACCTTGATGGCACGGCAGCCTTCGTTGTTGAGGCCCATGCCCGGATCAAATGCCTTGGAGCCGGTGGAGAGGCCCGCCTCGCTGCGCGGCAGCGCGCGCCAGCGCGGATTGCCTTCGTTGAACGCAGAGATCACCAGCTTGCCGATACCGGCGACGCTGGTGACTGAACGCACGCCATCAATGCCGCGCACATAGAGTTCCAGACGATCAATCAGATTGACGACCGGGTACTGCAGGCAGGAGTCACCCTGGAAATCCTTGGCCTCTGCAATCACCGTCAGCACGTCGGTGCCGATGTCGTAGTTCTGATTGATGACGCGATTGTCGTAGTTGTAGCGCGCGTCGTAACGCAGCTCAGGCGCACCCGTGCCGGAATCGCCGATGACCATGCCGCGCGACAGCCAGGTGCTGACAGCAAGCAACGCCAAACAGACGATCAGCACGCGCTTGGCGATGACGGGATCAGCGCACTTGGCGACCATCTGCCAGATCGGCGAGTGCGTCTTGCTGCCGGCCTTGGTCGAGTACTTGCGGCTGGATTCTTCCAGCGTCAGGTGCGTGAGGATGATCGGCAGGATCATCTTGTTGGTGATGATCATCAGCAGCACGCCGATGCAGGCGGTGATGCCAAGTTCATGCACGATGGGAATGTCGATCAGCATGATCACCGCAAACCCCAGCGCGTTGGTCAGCAGCGCGACAGCACCCGGCACGAACAGCTTGCGGAAGGCCGTGCGCGAACCCTCGATGGCGCTGGCGCCAGCCGCCACTTCCTGACGCCAGGCACTAGTCATCTGCACTGCGTGCGAGACGCCGATGGAGAAGATCAGGAACGGCACCAGGATCGACATCGGATCCACGCCAAAACCAATCAGCGGCAGGATGCCGATGAGCCAGAGCACCGGCAGCAACGCCACCACCATCGCGGCGATGGTGAGGCGCACGGAGCGCGAGTAGAGATACAGCAGCACCAGCGTGATCACGAATGCCAGCGCAAAGAACACGAACACGCCGATCAGGCCGCTGATGACGTCGGCCAGCAGCTGCGCGAAACCGATGATGTTCACTTCCACGTTGGCGTCGTAGTCCGGGTTGGCCGAGACTTCCACCGAGACTTCGCTGCCCTTGATGCCGATGGGATCGCTGCCGTCTGGCGGCTGCGCGTAGAACACCTGGTAACGCTGCATCCAGCCGTAGTCGACATAGCCTTCTGCAACCACTTCACCAGCCTTGAACGGTTCGTGATCTGCCTTGAGCTTATAGCTGTACTTGTTCTTGCCTTCGAAGCGGCCGCGGATATCGGCCAGCTTGCCCATCACGCGGCGGTAGAAGATTTCTGCCTTCTCCGGATTACCGGTATCCACTTCCTGCAGGTCGGCGCGGATCAGCGCGGACTTCTGGTCGTTGGAAACAATCAAACCCACCTGGCCAGACAGGCCGACGTTGTGGCGAACGCGATCCAGTTCTTCCGGCTGCGCCGAGAAGCGTGACGGCACCACCGGCTCGCCCTTGAATCCGTCTTCGGTGATTTCGATGTAGTAGGTATTCGGCGTGAAGATTGACGACACCTGCGTGCGGTCGATGCCGGGGATGAAGAACACATCATCCGTGGCCTTCTGCATCGCGCTCATGAACGGCTTGTTGTAGATGTCACCTTCGCCTTTCCAGCGCAGGTTCACCAACAGCGTGTTGGCGCCCGAGATGTCCAGATACTCCATCATCGTTTTCATGTACGGATGCTGGATCGGGATCAGCTTGAGGAAGCCCGGGTCCAGCTTCACGTGCGTGGCGCTGTAGCCAAAGAAACAGGTGACCGCGAGGAACAGCACCGACAGCGGATGACGCAGCTTGATCAGCGTGTCTGAGATGCCCGCCACCATGCGATCAATAAAACTCATGTTCTTTCCTGCGCTCATTTCGCGGCTCCGGCCGTGGGCTTCATCAGCGTGACGCCGGTTTCTCCGGCCGTGAGCCAACCGCCATCCTTCAGTGCAACCACCGACGCGAGGTTATGACGCTCGCCCTGCGCAGCAATCTTGAAATGCGCGCCGTGATCCTTGGAGACCAGCACCGTCTGGTTTTCGCCAACGAGTGTGATCGTGCCCGCGGCATCCACCGTACCGCCGAACAGCGAGATCGTTTGCGGCAACTCGCTCTTGCTCCAGCTACTACCGTTATCCTTGCTCACAAAGACATTGCCACGCATGCCATAGATCACCAACTCGCCGGTGGGCAACGTCAGCGCGCCATAGAACGAGCCGGTGTAGACCTGCGGCAGTTTCTGCCAGCTTTCGCCATTGTCAGTCGAGCGCAGCATCAGGCCGCGCTCACCCACCAGCAACAGCGTGCCATCGGCGGCGCGCGTCATGCCATTGACGTGGTGATCGGCAATCCCGGCGTCGCTGCGACGCTGCCAGGTTTTGCCAAGATCGTTGGACATATAGAACTGGCCAAAGCCGCCGAAGGCGAACATGCGGCCTGCATACGGGCCCGCGACGCCCAGCAGTGGATCTGGGTGCGCCGTGTCAAACTGGACTTCATCCCAGTTCTCGCCATTGTCCTGGCTGCGGACAATCCAGCCATCGTGCCCGACAGCGACCAGCAAATTGTTGCCGGCGAACACGACCTGCGTCAGCGTTGAGCCGCGTGAGGAGCGAATATGGCCTTCATGCCATGGGCCTGTGGGACTATCGGCCAGCAGGACGCGGCCTTGCTCGCCCACCACCACGATGCGATTGCCCTGCTGTGCGGCGCCATTGAGCAGCACGCGATCAAAATGCAGAAGCGTGGGCGCGAAAGGCGGCAGCGGTCGCGGAGAAAATGCATAGACCGCAGAGGCCAGCACGACCAGGACCATGAAATATGCAGGCAAGCTGCTGACAGGCGATTTGCCAGCCGGCACAGAAGTCACATTGGTGACCATGTTCAACTCTCCTCTCGTTCTACACTCGGTCTAGGCCGAGCAACTTGTATCTTGCGTTGCCGAATCTTGGCGCCGGCTGACGCGGATACTGATTGATCTGAACCCGCGCAGTCTGGCGCGGGTTCAGGTTTCGATCAAATTAAAGGGTGGCGGCCCTTTCAGGCCGGGATTTCAAACAGGCCAGCGGCACCCATGCCGCCGCCAATGCACATCGTCACAACCACATACTTCACGCCACGGCGGCGACCTTCGATCAGCGCATGCATGACCATGCGGGCGCCGCTCATGCCGAAAGGATGGCCGATGGAGATTGCGCCACCGTTCACGTTCAGCTTGTCGTTGGGAATGCCCAGCTTGTCGCGGCAGTAGATCACCTGCACGGCGAAAGCTTCGTTCAATTCCCACAGGCCAATGTCCTTGATGCCGAGTCCATGCTGGGCCAGCAGCTTGGGAATCGCGAATACAGGACCAATGCCCATCTCGTCCGGCTTGCAGCCTGCAACCGCAAAACCACGGTAAATGCCCAGCGGCGCAAGACCCCGCGCCTTGGCTTCGTCACGGCTCATCAGCAGCGTAGCAGCAGCGCCATCCGACAACTGTGAAGCGTTACCCGCAGTGATATTGCTGCCGAGCTTGACGAACTTGCCGTCCTTCCAGACCGGCTTGAGCGCGGCCAGGCTTTCGGCGCTGGTATCCGCGCGGTTGCCTTCGTCCTTGCTCAGCGTCACCTGCTGCTTCTCGGTCGGATTGCCTTCCTTGTCGAACAGCTGCTTGGTCGAAGGCAATACAACGATCTCGTCGTCAAACTTGCCGGCAGCCTGCGCAGCAGCGGTGCGCTGCTGGCTTTGCAGCGAGTACTCATCCTGCGCGGCACGCGAGATGTTGTAACGCTCGGCGACGACTTCCGCGGTCTCGATCATCTGGATATAAGCGGCTGGCTGAGCAGCCAGCACCGCTTCGGAAACGAAACGGTAGGAGTTCTTGTGCTTGTTCTGCACCAGCGAGATTGATTCCAGGCCACCGGCAACGACAATCTTCTGCTCGCCGACGATGATGTTCTTCGCCGCAATCGCAATCGTCTGCAGACCTGAAGAGCACTGGCGATCCAGCGTCATGCCCGGCACGGTGTCCGGCAGGCCGCCGGTATAGGCGACAAGACGGCCGAGGTTGTAGGCCTGCGTGCCCTGCTGCGCAGCGCAGCCGATCAGTACGTCGTCGACTTCATCAGCGCCGACTTTGGCGCGTTCGACGACCGACTTCACCACATGACCGCCAAGTACCGGCGCTTCGGTGTCGTTGAAGGCGCCGCGGAAAGCCTTGCCGATTGGCGTGCGGGCTACGGAGACAATCACTGCTTCAGTCATAACATTCTCTATGTAGTGCGACTGTAGGAGCGCCTCTTAGGCGCGATGGCGCCATCGCGCCTAAGAGGCGCTCCTACAAAAATTAATTGAAGTAATAGCGGCTAATGGTGTCGGCAACGCAGGCAGGACGCTCTGCGCCCTCGATCTCGACAGTGACACGGATCGTCGCCTGCACGCCGCCATCCTTGGTTTTCTCAGCGGCAATCAGTTCGCCCTTGCCGCGCAGGCGCGAGCCCACTTTGACGGCGGATGGAAAGCGCACCTTGTCGGTACCGTAGTTCACACCCATCTTGAGGTTTTCCAGCGTTGCCATCTGCTCCTGAAAGGAAGCGACCAGCGACAGCGATAGGTAACCGTGGGCAATGCAGGCGCCAAACGGACCTGCTTTCGCCTTGACCGGATCGACGTGGATCCACTGGTGATCGCCAGTCGCATCGGCGAACTGATTGATGCGCTCCTGCGTAATGGTGACCCACTCGCTGTCGGCCAGCGGCTTGCCGACCAGACTCAGTACACCTTCAACCGAACCGAATGCAGGTTTCATGGCTATCTCCTTAGGCACGTTGCGACGAAGCAGAAATCACTTCGCCAACCAGGTATGAGGAATATTCGGAAGCGAGGAACACCATGATGTTGGCGATCTCGAACGCTTCCGCGCCGCGGCCAAAGGCTTCGCGGCTAGCGAGTTCGTTGAGCAGTGCTTCCGGCGCGGATTTGCGCAGGTGATCGTGGAACACGATGGACGGAGACACTGCGTTGATGCGAATGCCGTAATCGGCGGCTTCCAGTGCAGAGCAACGCGTCAGCGCCATCACGCCAGCTTTCGCAGCAGCGTAGTGAGCCTGTTCCTTCTGCGCGCGCCAGCCAAGCACCGAAGCGTTATTGACGATGGCGCCCTTGCCACGTGGCTGCATCTTTTTGAGCATCGCACGCGTCATGCGAAAGGTGCCAGTGAGGGTCACGTCGAGCACCTTGTTCCACTCTTCGTCGCTCATGTCGACGACGCGCTTGCTGCCACCCAGACCGGCGTTGTTGATCAGGATGTCGACGCCACCAAGCTTGTCTTCGGCTGCATCAATCAAGGTCTGCACATCAGCTTCCACCGCAACGTTGCCGACCTGGCCGAATACCTGCGCCTGCGGGAATTCCTTCTGTAGCGCCTGTGCGGCCTCTTCAGTGCGGCGCGGATGGATGTCCGACAGCATCAGCGCGCGAGCGCCTTCTTCAAGGCAGCGCTTGGCGGCGGCGAAACCGATACCACCACCAGCAGCGGCGGTGATCAGCACGGTCTTGCCTTTCAGCAAACCGTGGGCGGGAACGTAAGGGGGAATCGGCTGTGCCATTGTTTTTTCTCAGGCCGCGGGACGGGGTTCGCGTGGCATGCCGAGTCCACGTTCCGCGATCAGGTTAAGTTGGATTTCGTTGGTGCCGGCATAGATGGTGTCGGCGCGCGAGAAGAAGAATAGCTGTTGCAGCGGGCGAATGGCCGGATCGTTCGACGGCACGTCGGCCAGCGGACCGAGCACGTCAACCGCCAGCTTGCCGAGGTCACGATGCCAGTTGCTCCAGTAATACTTGCCAATGATGGCTTCGCGCTGCAGCGAGGTGCTGTCGCCGCTGAGCATGCGCAGCGCGTTGTAACGCATCACGCGCAGACCGCACCAGGCGTGCGCGATGCGCTGGCGCACCTGCGGGTTCTTGTCCTTGCCGGTGGCGCGCGCGGCCGCGATCACCAGATCGAGCTCGTGCATGAAATGCATCTGCTGGCCCAGGGTGGAGACGCCGCGCTCGGCCTCGAGCAGGCCCATCGCGACTTTCCAGCCGTCGCCGACGCCGCCGACCAGATTCTCCGGCAAGGCGATGGCGCCATCGAAGAACACTTCGTTGAATTCGTTACCACCACCGAGCTGCTTGATCGGACGGATCTCGATGCCCGGCTGCGCCAGCGGCATCAGCAGGAACACCAGTCCCTTGTTGCCCTTGGTGCCGGCTTCGCCACGCGCAAGCACGAAGATCCATTCAGATTCATGCGCGAGCGAGGTCCAGATTTTCTGGCCAGTGACTTTCCACGTGCCATCGGCCTGCTTCTCGGCCCGCGTCTGCACGTTGGCGAGATCGGAGCCGGCGCCCGGCTCTGAGTAACCCTGCGCCCAGTAAGTGGTGCCTGCGACGATGCCGGGGAGGAAGCGCTTCTTCTGCTCCTCGGTGCCAAACTTGATCAGCGCCGGACCAATCAGGCCTTCGCCGATATGGCCCATGCGGCCGGGACCGCCAGCGCGCGCATATTCCTCGTGGAAGATGACCTGCTGTTCGATCGAGAGGCCACGACCGCCGGCTTCCGCAGGCCAGCCGACGCAGGTCCAGCGACCGGCAGCGAGTTTACGCTCCCATTCCTTGCGCATGGTCGGATCGGCTTCTTCGTCGCCGGGACCGCCGCGATGCTTGAGTTCCGTGTACTTGCCGACCAGATGCGCCTGCATCCAGTCCGCCACTTCCTTGCGGAAGGTTTCGTCGGCTGCGGTTGATTGCAGGTTCATGCGTGCACCGCGCTGCTGAAAAGTGATTCGGCAATCTGCTCGCGCAGCGCGTCGCTGTCGCCCAGCCAATGGCTGCTGGCCTGCGCGCGCTTGAAGTAGAGCTGCGGGTCATATTCCCAGGTAAAGCCGACGCCGCCATGCAACTGGATCGCTTCGGCGGCGCAGAAGAACAGCGCATCCCCCGCGAGGGCGCGCGCCATCATGCATTCGGCTGCGAGCAGATCCGTCGGCGCATCCCCGGCAGCTTGTGCGGCGGCGCCATAGACGGCGGAGCGCAGCGCTTCGATCTTCACCATCATTTCAGCGCAGCGATGCTTCACCGCCTGGAACGAACCCACCACGCGGCCAAACTGCTTGCGCGTTGCGGTGTAAGCCACCGTGAGATCCATGCACTGTTGCGCGGCGCCGAGCTGCTCGGCGGCGATGTAGAGACGCGCCAGCGCAAGGCTGCGCGCGAGGCCGCCGCTGCGCAGTGGTTCATCGACGCGCGCATCCATCGGCAAATGCAGATCCATGATCACGCGCGAGAAGCGGCGCGTGCTGTCCCAGGGCTCGGCAGTGATGATCTGCATGCCGTTGGTATCCGCCGGCACCGCAAACAGGCCAAGGCCTTCGGAGGTCTGTGCAAAGATCAGCAGCAGTTCGGCATTGGCCGCATCCGGCACGCGATCGACCACGCCCTGCACGCGCCAGTGTCCGCTCTCCATCGTCGCCACGACGCTGGTCGCGGCAGCCGACCAGCCGGCGACGTCGCTCGGCAGGGGCAGCGTGGCGCGCAGGCTGCCTTCGGCGAGCGACGAGAGATATTGCTTCTGTGCAGCGGCGCTGCCGGCTTCCTTCAGGACGTTTGCCGCGAGGCACACCGTGGAGAAGAACGGCGCGCACAGCAGGCGACGGCCAATCTGCTCCTGCACCAGCGCGATCTCCACCGCACCAAGGCCGAGGCCGCCGTGTTCTTCCGGCACGGCAATGCCGCACCAGCCGAGCTCACTGGCGATGCGTTGCCACACCGATTCGTCATAACCACGTTCACTGGCCATGGCCTTGCGGACAGCAGCGCTATCGCTGACGTCGGCGAGGAAATTCTCGGCGGCGTCGCGAATCATGATCTGGTCTTCGTTAAGCGAAAAATCCAAGCTGGGTAACCCACCAAAAAAGTACCGGACACGGACTTCCGGCAATAGACCCGGATTATTCATTGCAGGGGTCTAGTAACTCTTCATCCAATTGGGTGAGCGGAAAGAGCGAGCACTGCTCGCTCTTTCCGCGAACGACCGGCCATGGATGGCCGGGCCGGGCTCTCAAATAGGCGCGCAGTCGCGCCAGGGATGGCGAGATAAAATTCACTAAATAGATCCGCTTTCCCTACGCAAACGACGCACAAAAAAGAAATGGCCCGGTTGATCCGGGCCATTTGATAACAGCGAGCAACTTTCAGCTATGACACATAGTGGTTCATAACCCGGTAGCGAGCCGCATCGGGCGAATCAGGCGATTGATCACATTCTGTCGCGAGGGGCGGCCATCAAACTCCAGCACGCCGTCGTTGATCGGGCTGCGGCGCATGAGCGGGATTTCCTGCAGGTAGTTCTGCACCACGCGCCACGGCGCACGCTTGCCCTGGCGAGGCAGACGATCCGCCGCGCGCTGGATGTAGCCCGAAGCCAGCGCACCCATCACGGTGTCGTCGGAAGCACTGTCCTCGTGGTCACGCGGGACAACCACCTGATAGCCCTTCCTGTCCATGTAATTGATGACGCGGCAGATGTATTCGCTGGCCAGATCGGCGCGCAGCGTCCACGAGGCGTTGGTGTAGCCAATGATGATCGCGGCGTTGGGCACGTCCTGCAGCATCGTGCCCTTGTAGGTGAGATGCTCCTTGGGCATGACCGGCTCGCCGTCGACGTGGACAACAACGCCACCGAGCATCTGCACTTCCAGACCCGTCGCGGTGACGACGATATCCGCCTTGATCTTTTCGCCGGAGCGCAGCTTGATGCCGTCCGCGGTAAAAGTGTCAATGATATCGGTCTCGATCGAGGCCTTGCCCTTGCGCAGCGCCTTGAACAGGTCGCCGCTCGGCACCACGCAGAGGCGCTGGTCCCAGGGATTGTAGGTCGGCGTGAAGTGGCGCATATCGACCTTGTCGCCGACCTGCGCCTTGATGCGCGAGAGAATCAGGCGGCGCACCAGCTTGGGATGACGGCGCGAGGCTTCATAGAGGAAACGCTGGATGCCAATGTTGCGCGTGCGGTTGAGACGATACGCAATCTTCGAAGGCAGGTATTTCTGCAGCTGCGCAGCCACCGGATCAACCGCGGGCACCGACAGGATGTAAGTTGGCGAGCGCTGCAACATGGTGACGTGCGCGGCCTTGTCGGTCATCGACGGCACCAGCGTGATCGCCGTGGCGCCGCTGCCGATGATGACGACACGCTTGCCGGCGTAGTCGAGGTTTTCTGGCCAGTGCTGCGGATGCACGAACTGGCCCTTGAACTTGGACTCGCCTTCAAACTTCGGGCGATAGCCAGCGTCGTAGTTGTAGTAACCGGTGGCGCCGATCAGGAACGAAGCCGTGTAGCTCTCGCTCTTGCTGGTGGCTTCGTTCAGCACTTCAACCTTCCAGTGCTTCTTGATGGAAGACCAGTCCGCGCTGACGACCTTGCGACCAAAGCGGATATGCGGTTCGACGTTGAACTCGCGCGCCGTCTCGGTGACGTAGCGTTTGATCGACGGACCATCCGCCAGCACGCGCGGCTCGGTCCACGGCTTGAAGTTGTAGCCGAAGGTGTACATGTCCGAATCGGAGCGGATGCCCGGATAACGGAACAGATCCCAGGTGCCGCCGATGGCATCACGACGCTCGATGATCGCGAAGGTCTTGTTTGGGCATTCGCGGCTCAGATGGCAGGCGGCACCGATGCCGGACAGGCCGGCGCCGATGATGAGGACGTCCACGGACCTGGCCGAAGACACAGCGGATGAGGAAGCGGTCTGCTTCTGCATGATTAAATCCCAGTAATTTTTCATGTCATTCCGAGCGCAGCGAGGAATCCTGCTGTAACGCTGTGCCACTAAGCACAGGCAAGATTCCTCATTTCATCCGGAATGACGAGTTGGAGCGCGAGAGCTTAATGCACCGCGACATCGGCAGGCAGTTCAAAGCCCATCTCGGCGCGACGCTGTGCCAGCGCCTGGTCAGCCTCGTGATCATTCGGGTGGAAGCCCGGGCGGAAGTAATCGAACAGCTTCGGAATCGTCGGCGTGAAGAAGCCCTTGCGACCGAACATTTCCTTCATGCCCACGCGCCAGCTCTTCCAGTTGGTGAGCTGCTTGTCGTGGCGCATCATCTTCACTTCGATGTGCACCAGCGCGGCAGACAGGCCCAGCATGGCGATGACCATGCCAGCGGCGCGCGTCGGGTAATCACCACCAATCGCCTTGTAGGTGTCGAACGCAACAGCCTTGTGCTCGGACTCCTCGATGGCGTGCCAGGTCCACATCTTGCGCATGGTTGGATCGGCCATCAGGTCGTGCGTCTTCTGGTGCTCGAGGAACTGCTGCGCCCAGGTCGCGGTGAAATGCTCCAGCGCGCAGGTGATCGACAGGTCCAGCTTCTTCGAACCGGCCTTGTGCACGAAGCCAAGCAGGTTGAGTGCGATCTTCTCGATCTCCTTCAGCGGCAGGCCCTGCGCAACCAGATGGTTGTCCAGCGCAAGATGCGCCTTGGAGTGCATGGCTTCCTGGCCGATGAAAGCGCTGATTTCCTTTTGCAGCTGTTCGTCCGTGACCTGATCACGCACGGCGCGAACGGATTTGACAAAGAACATCTCGCCATCGGGGAACAGCGCGGCCATGCCCTGCATGAAGTGGGTCAGCATGGCGTTGTCGCCGAACCAGTACTTGGGCGTGGCGCTGAAATCGAATTCCGGACGGCGCACCGGGAAGGTGGCGCCTTCGTGGCGCGCACCGGCGTCAGCCGTGAAGGTACGCACAGGCTTTTTGCGCGTCGAGGCGGAAGCAGTAGAAGTTGAGAGTGACATGGGACCTCCTGTCTAACTTTAATTATTGAACGCGATGGCGCGTTGTTAAGCGGCCTGCGCCAGCGGCGCGGCAGCGTTGCGGTGCCAGAAGCCACGCAGACGGCGGGCAGTGACACCAGGGACTTCAATCATGGGCAGATGGCCGACGCGACGCAGGCGCTTCACTTCGGCATGCGGCAATATTTCGGCGATGGCATCGGCGCAGGACACATCGAGGATGCGATCCTGTTCGCCCCACAGCACCAGCGTCGGCGCGGTGATGGCGTCGATACCCGGCAGTTTCTCCGACGGCGCGCGACCGACCAGATGCGAGAACAGATGCAGGTTGACCGAACGGCGGTTAACGAAATCACCGTACATCGCAGGCGCCAGCGCCAAGGTGATCGCCATGCGGTTGCGCTCGACCACGCTTTCGAACAGCGCCATCACGTCAGTAAACGTGCGGGCGATGAGACCGTTCTTGCCTTCAAGCAAACCTTTTTCGAACGGGCTGGCGTTGTTGCCGCGCACGCCAGCGGAATTCATCAGCGTCAGCGTTTCAACCAGATTCGGATGACGTGCGGCGAGCAGGCCGGCAATCGCACCGCCCATCGAACTGCCGACGACATGCGCCGGCGCCTTCACATGCTTCTGCGCCCACTCGGCCACGCGTGCGACCTGCGCATCCATCGAGTAATCGGCGTCGTGGATAAACTGGCTTTCGCCCCAGCCCGGCAGATCGGGCACGTAAACATGATGGTGTGCGAGCAGGAACGGCAGCATCAGCAGCCAGTTTTCCTTGCTCGAGGTGAAGCCGTGCAGCAGCACGACCGGTGAGCCCTGCGGGTTGCCGCCTTCCATCCAGACGATCTTGTGGCCGTCGACTTCGCCGATGTGGCGGCGCATGCCGGCGGCGCGGCGCTGCAGGTCACGCAGCAGCGGCCAGGCGTAACCACCATCAGGCTGCCAGTTGCGCAGGTCTGCCGCGTCCACCGTCTCCGCCTTGGAGAGGTAAACCGCGCCGACTTCCTGCAGGAAGGTTTCCTGTGCGGCCTTGAACTTCTTCTGCCGCGACTTGGCGAGAACCTTGGACATCGAATCTCCTGTCTTTGCCACTGCCCTATCGGCAGCGCTAGGCCGAAAAATTAGGCCTCTGGCTGCCACCGGTCATTGGCTACGGTGACATCGGCCAATGTCACATTAACGAGACAGACGTTCAGTGTCCACGGAAATCGAGGTTATTGCTTTGTTTTGACTGGAGAAAGCCTTGTAGTCCAATGACTTGGAGGCAGGCCCGGGAGGGCTTGGAACAAGCGAGGTTTCCGCTTGTTGGCGGTGTTTCGGCGTGGCCGATTCGCTCATTTTGAGGGGTACGACAGCGCGGATTAAGCTGCCGGCGCGCACCTTGGGGCGGCCTACACCGCCAGATACGGCCTGATGCCCACCAGTTCTTCTTCGTTGAGCGCCACCGGCTCGCGGGTTTGCGTGTCGATGCGCACCACCATGGTCACATTGGTGGCTACGCAATGGTCGCCATTGAACATGCCCAAACCCAACGTGAAGGACGTGCGGCCCACCTTGAGTACGCGCATCCCGATCCGCAAGGCCGCCGGGAAATGCAGCTCACGGTGATAGTCCATCTCGGCGCGGACAATCACGCCTTGGCGCTGCGCCCCAGGTTTCCACAGGCCTGTGGTCTTCAGGAATACAACGCGGCCACTTTCGGCATAGGTAAAGAACGCCTTGTTGTTGACGTGACCGAGCACATCGAGATCGGCGAAGCGGACGTGCTCCTCCGCCCAGAAGTTGTAAGCCTGGGGATCAGTCGCCGGTTTCACGTTGCTGTTATTACTCAAGCGCCTTGCCCCTTCTGCTTCTCAATCACAGCGACAGGTGTTTCCGAACTTCACTCTTGCTCACCATGTGAGCACGAACCAGAACGCTGACCGTCAGGCCCGTGCCAAGGTTTTTATAGCGCTGTGGCCCGTCATCCAGATCACTGTCCCAGCTGAATGGATCACCCATCTCAACGGAGGCCTGATCCAGCAACTCGATGATTATCACCCCGTGCCATTCTGTCTCGACCGCGACCAGCGATTTCTCTCGATTCATCGCATAGACGCGGCCGTTCATTGGCAACCCTGATATCAGGTCCCGTAGACCTTCTGTGCCTTCGGCGACTCGGCAATCAGGCCATCAACCACATCGGTCAGCTCGGCCGGATTCCAGCGTGCCTTCTTGTCACGGACGACGCCGGTCTTCCAGCCGGTGGCAATGGAGAGCTTGCCGCCTTCCACTTCGAACACCTTGCCGCTGACATGCGCGGACAGCGGGCTGCACAGCCAGACGACCAGGGGCGCAACGTTTTCTGGTGCGTAGTGATCGAAGCTGCCGTCTTCTGGCTTCTTCATCATCGCGCCGAACGGGCCTTCGGTCATACCGGTGCGCGCGGCCGGAGCCAGTGCGTTGGCGGTGACGCCGTAGCGGCCGAGTTCAGCCGCCTGCACCAGCGTCAGCGAAGCAATACCTGCTTTCGCAGCCGAGTAGTTGCTCTGGCCAATATTGCCCTGCAAACCTGCGCCCGAGCTGGTGTTGATGATGCGCCCTTCAACTTTCTGGCCAGCCTTGACCTGATCGCGCCAGCGCTTGACCAAGGTATTGGCAATGCAGAAGTGGCCCTTGAGGTGAACGCGAACCACCACGTCCCACTCTTCTTCACTCATCGAAGCGAACATGCGGTCACGCACGACGCCAGCGTTGTTGACGACGCCGTGCGCATCACCGAAGGCATCGACGGCGGTCTTCACGATGTTTTCAGCGCCAGCCATGCTGGTGATGTCATCGCTGTTGGCAACGGCCTTGCCGCCGGCAGCAACGATTTCAGCGACAACGGCATCGGCCGCTTCGCGCTTGATGTCGTTGACGACGACGTTGCCGCCTTCGGCAGCAATCGCCATCGCGTAACCACGGCCAAGACCAGCGCCTGCGCCGGTGACGATGATCGTACGGTTGTTGCAGATACCCATGTTCAATTCCTGTAATGGTCCATCAAAAATTTTTCTGTCCGGGCAGGTTGTGCATCCAGCTACGCTCCTGCGTTCGCTGCGCGATCTGCCATCCAGTGGCGCCCCTCACCAGCGTGTCGCGGTACCACAGCCCGGTGAACAGCACGTGGTCGCTGCCATCTTCCGCCGCCGATACCAGCATGACCTGGGCAGCGGTACGCGCAGTCGCGGCATCTCCATTCAGCTCAACGCATCCGGTCGACACCGTGTGCTGCGTGGTCCTCATGGAAGCAACCGCAGTGGAAAGAAAAGCCAGCACGTCAGTCACACTGCCTTTCGGCCCGCCAAACGCCGAATAATCCAGCGCTGCCGTTGACGTAAACAGAGCCGCAACTCCCGGCCAATCGCGGGCATCAATCCTTTGGCAATATCGCGCCAGCAGCTCATTGATCTCGATTCGATCCTTGAGTTCGTTGAGCTGCTGGCTCACGACATCCACCACAAAAACTTATAGACGCTCGATGATCGTGACGTTGGCGAGACCGCCGCCTTCGCACATGGTCTGCAGGCCAAAGCGCTTGTTGGTGCGCTCCAGTTCATGCAGCAGCGTAGTCATCAGCTTGGTGCCGGTGGCGCCGAGCGGATGCGACAGCGCGATGCCGCCGCCGTTGACGTTGGTCTGCTCGTGCGGGTAGCCGGTGTCCTTGAGCCAGGACAGCACGACCGGCGCGAAAGCTTCGTTGATTTCAACGAGGTCGATGTCGGACAGCTTCATGCCGGACTTCTTCATCGCGTACTGCGTCGCAGGAATCGGCGCGGTCAGCATGAAGATCGGATCGTCGCCGTACACGCTCATGTGATGGATGCGGGCGCGCGGCTTGAGGTTGTAGCGCTTCAGTGCCGCCTCGGAAACGATCAGCACGGCGGACGAAGCATCACCGGTCTGCGAGGACACGCCAGCGGTGATGGTGCCACCCGGAGCCAGCGGCTCGAGCTTGGCCATCTGTTCCATCGTCGAATCGCGCACGGTTTCGTCCATCTTCAGGCCCCAGGCCTCGATGATTTCGCGATCGAAGCGGCCTTCCTTCTGCGCACGGCGGGCACGCGCGTGGCTTTCCAGCGAGAACTTTTCCATGTCTTCGCGCGAAATGTTCCACTTGTTGGCGATCAGCTGCGCGCCATGGAACTGCGAGACCGGCTGATCGCCGAAACGCTCGACCCAGCCTTTGGAACCGGAGAACGGATCCTTGAAGCCCAGCGGCTGCGCCGCGATCATCGCGGACGAAATCGGAATCTGCGTCATCGTCTGCACGCCGCCAGCAATGACGACATCCTGCGTGCCGCTCATCACCGCCTGCGCGGCGAAGTGAACCGCCTGCTGCGAAGAACCGCACTGGCGGTCGATGGTCACGCCCGGCACATGCAGCGGCAGGCCGGCGGCGAGCCAGCAGGTGCGCGCGATGTTGCCAGCGAGAGGGCCGATGGCATCAAGGCAACCGAAGACGACGTCGTCGTAATCTTCCGCAGGAATACCGTTGCGCGAGACCAGCGTCTTGATCGCGTGCGCGCCGAGGTCAGCGCCGTGTACGTGGGAGAGCGAGCCCTTGCGCTTGCCGGTAGGCGTGCGCAGCGCATCGACGATATAAGCTTCAGCCATTGTTATGCTCCGCTAATCAAATTTGACGTTAATTGGTAAAGGTTTCGCCGGGACCCAGTGGGGCGCCATCGGCATAAATGAAATCGGCGATGCGCTTCTTGTGGAAGGTCTGATCGCCCCAGGCCGCGTTGAGCGACCAGGCACGCTTCATGAACATCTGCAGATCAGCCTCCCAAGTGTAGCCCATGGCTCCGTGCACCTGGATGCTCTTGCGTGCAGAGACCCATGCCGCTTCGCCGCAAGCCAATTTGGCGTGCGAGACGTTCACCGAACGACGTGACTTGTCATGCATCACCGAGTAGGCCGCGCGATACAGCACCGGCTTGGCGAATTCGATTTTCACCGCGACATCGGCGAGCTGATGCTTGACCGCCTGGAACGAACCGATGGGTTTTCCAAACTGTTTGCGCTGCGCGCTGTAATCGATGCCCAGATCCAGCATGCGCTGCGCCAAACCGAGCAGATGTGCGGCCGCTGCCAGCGCAGCGCGATCCAGCAGACCCTGCCACAAGGCAGCGCCATGGCTGGCCGGGCAAACGCGCGTGGCATCGCTCGGCTTCCACTTCACTTCGCACAGGCGGCGTGAAGCATCAATGCTGGCGCGTGCGGTCATCTGCACCTGCTTGCGTTGCACCGCGTGGATTTCGTCGTTGTGCCACATCAGCAACAGATCGGCATTGGCGGCATCGGCCACCATCGGGTTCACCGGATGACCAATCGCGATGCGGACCGAGCCGTTGGCAATCTTCGGCAGCCACTCTTTCTTCAGCGCAGCATCACCCGGCAGGTTGTTGAGCAACCACGCGGCAAGATAAGCGGTGTCCGACAGAGAATCCGGAATGGCGTAGTAGCCGAGTTCCTGGTGAATCAGGATCCAGTCGAGATCGCCCAGGCCAATGCCGTTGAATTCTTCCGGCACTGACAGCGCCGTCAAACCCTGCTCAGCCAGTTTCTCGCGCAGCGCTTTCGAGCGACCGCTTTCGGTTTCCCAGATCTCGCGCAGCATTTCCGGCGCCGCTTCCACCATCAGGAACTTGCGGATGGAGTCGCTGAAATCGACGTGATCATCTTTGAACGTAAAGTCCATTTTTGTCGCGCTCCTTTATGACCGCGGCAGGCCGAGCATGCGCTCGGCAATGATGTTTCTCTGGATCTCATTCGATCCAGCGTAAATAGGCCCGGCCTGCGAGAACAGGAAGCTGTCCATCCAGTGGCCGATCTCGCCGCTATCACCGTCCTGCGCCATCAACTCGGCGCGCGGACCGAGGATGCGCATCGCAGCCTCGTTCATCGCCAAGTCCATTTCCGACCAGAAGATCTTGTTGGTGCTGGCTTCAGCGCCGATATGACCGCCCTTGCGCAGGCGGCTCGCCGTTGAATAGGTCGAGAGTGCGTAGGCTTCCGAGTCCATCCAGCTCTTCACAACGGCATCGCTGATGGAAGGATCCGCGGTCTCGCGATTTTCCTTGAACAGATCAATCAGGTCTTTCGAGGTTTTCTGGAAACGGCCCGGTGAACGCAGCATCAAGCCACGCTCGAAACCGGCAGTGGCCATCGCCACGTTCCAACCCTGGCCTTCTTCGCCCATGCGGTTTTCAACCGGCACGCGCACGTCGTCAAAAAAGATTTCGGCAAAGCCCGGCAGGCCATTGAGCTGCTTGATTGGGCGAATGCTGATGCCCGGCAGGTTCAACGGCAACAGCACAAACGTGAGGCCGTGGTGACGCGAGGATTCAGGGTCACTGCGGAACAGGCCGAATAGCCAATCAGCGAAAACGGCGCGTGTGCTCCAGGTCTTCTGGCCATTGATGACGTAATGATCGCCATCGCGCACAGCCTTGCAACGGATCGCTGCCATGTCCGAACCGGCACCCGGTTCCGACCAGCCCTGCGCCCAGAGGTCATCGCCTGCAGCCATGCGTGGCAGGAAGCGCTTCTTCTGCTCTTCCGTGCCGTATTCCATCAACGTCGATGCGAGCAGGAAAATGCCGTTCTGGTTCACGCGCAGCGGTGCGCCAGCGCGCCAGTATTCTTCTTCAAAAATCAGCCACTCAATCAGGTCGCAGCCACGGCCACCGAGTTCGGTCGGCCAGGTCACCGCGCTCCAGCGACCAGAGTTGAGCTTGCGCTCCCACTGGCGATGCTCTTCAAAACCTTCCTTGGTGTCGAAGCTCTTGAGGGCATGTGACGGCACGTTGGCCTGCAGCCACTCACGGATTTCCGCGCGAAACTTCGATTGACGCTCGGTATATTCCAATCTCATTGTGCACGTCCTGTGCAAGACCGGTGCATCCATGCACCGGACTCTTCAAAAAAGAATGCGATGTTCATATTTATTTCTTCTCTGAAACTTGTTGATTGAAGTTTGCGTCACGCTTTTCTACGAAAGCACGACGGGTTTCAGCGGAGTCCTTGCTGGCATAGGCCTGCAAGGTGAAACCCTGCTCCCAGCGGTATTTGGTTTCGAGATTGCCGTCTTCGATGCCGTTGAGGGATTCCTTGGCCAGCTTGATCATCACGGTGCTCTTGGCGGCGATCTTGGCGGCAATGGCCAGCGCGGTTTCGCGCAGCTTGTCCTTGCTCACCACCTGCTCGATAGCGCCGAGGCGATAGGCTTCGGCAGCGGTGATGGACTCACCGGTGAAGTACATCATGCGGACCTTCTGCACCGGGAACAGGCGCTGAAGATGCGCGCCGCCACCCATCGCACCGCGGTCCACTTCAGGCACACCGAAAGTGGCGCAGTCAGACGCAACAACAATGTCAGCCGCGCCAGCGAGGCCAATACCGCCGCCGAGCACGAAGCCATGAACAGCAACAATCACCGGCAAGGGATTGCGATGCACCGCCTCGAAGCTGCGGTAGTTGCCGGCGTTGACCGAAACGATGCGCTCCGGCTCTTTATCGAGTTCCTTGATATCCACGCCAGCGCAGAAGCCGCGGCCTTCCGAGCGCAGCACGATGACGCGAGCATCAGCAGCCGCGCCGACGCGATTGATTTCATCCGCCAGCGCATGCCAGCCCGCGTCATTCAGCGCGTTGACCGGAGGACGGTTGATGACGATCTCGGCGATGCCGTCGTTGATCGTGGTGGTGAAGCCGTTGTTCATGTGAACCTCTATTTCGCCAGCGCAGCAAGCCGTTGTTCGGCTTCGCTGGCGATGTTGTTGATCAGTTCGGCGACGCTGGGCAGCGCCGTGATATTCGCGGCGACCTGGCCGCTCGGCAGCACGCCTTCGTCAGGCTTGCCTTCCACCATCGCGCGCTGGATCAGCACCGGCGCGTTGGCCGACATCATGGTCTGGATCGCGGAATCGCCTTCGGACAGCGCGGCGAAGAAGGTCTTGGCCATGTGCGCGATCGACATGCCGGTGTGCTGGCGCCAGGCCCATGCGCTCGACAGCGCAACGAACAGGCGACGCAGCAGGCCACCGCTTTCCAGCTTGAGCAGGAAAGGATTGTCGATCATGCGCTGCGGCATGCCATCGACCGCCGTCGATGCACGGATGTGCGACGGCTCCTTCACTTCAATGTATTTCTGCAACGTCGCGCGCGGCACCGGCGAATCGCTGGTCATCAGGAAGCGCGTGCCCATCGCGATGCCGGCGGCGCCGTATGCGAGTGCGCCTGCGAGACCTCGGCCGTTATAGAAACCGCCAGCGGCCACCACCGGAACTTTCACGGCATCGAGCACCTGCGGCAGCAACAGCGTGGTCGGCACCGAACCGGTGTGACCACCACCTTCGCCACCCTGCACGGTGATGATGTCTGCGCCCAGCTCAACGGCTTTCTGCGCGTGCTTGAGTGCGCCGACCGTCGGCATGCACAGCACGCCCGCGTCCTTGAAGCGCTTGATGGTTTTGGCGTCGGGGCCACGGCCATAGGAGACCGCGCGAACGCGGTCGCTGTTCTTCAGCACCAGCTCAATCACTTCCTTGGCGTTCGGCTGGAACATGTGGAAGTTGACGCCGAACTTGGCGTCGGTCGCGACGCGAACCGCGGCGATTTCCTTGGCCAGCAGTTCGGTCGACATCGTTGCTGCGGCAAGGAAGCCGAAACCACCGGCTTTGCTCGTCGCGATGACGAGATTGCTGTCCGCCACCCAGCCCATCGCGGTCTGCACGATGGGGTATTTGCAGCCGAGCAGTTCAGTCAGTGCTGTCTTCATTAGCGTTTCACGATCACGGAAGAGCCGTGTCCGAACAGGCCCTGGTTGGCGGTGATGCCGACCTTGGCATCTGCAACCTGACGATCACCGGCCTGGCCACGCAGCTGCCAGGTGAGTTCGCACACCTGCGCGATGGCCTGCGCAGGCACGGCTTCGCCGAAGCAGGCCAGACCGCCGGAAGCGTTGACCGGGATGCGGCCATTGACTCGCGTCGCGCCGCTGCGCATCAGCTGGGCGGCTTCACCCCGCGCGCAGAGTTGCAGGTCTTCGATCCAGTCGAGCTCCAGCGCGGTGGAGAGGTCATAGACTTCCGCCAGGCTGATGTCCTTCGGGCTGACGCCCGCTTCTTCATAAGCCTTGCGGGGCAGGGCAGAGCGGAACGACTGCGCAGGTACGGCAACCGCGGAGTCGGTGGCAATGTCCGGCATTTCGACGAGTGCCGATGCAAACGTCGGCGTCACTGTCGAGATCGCTGCGATGCGTGGCGCGCTGGCCTTGCCGATCTTTCGCGCGTATTCGACGCTGGAGACGATCATGGCGGCAGCGCCATCCGACACCGCGCAGATATCCATCAGGCGCAGCGGATCGGCAACGATGCTCGATGCCGCGACTTCTTCGGCGGTGAACTTCTTGCGATAGCGCGCGTTGACATTGGTGAAGCCGTTTTCGGCGTTCTTCACCTTGACCATCGCGAAATCCGCCTGCGTATCGCCATACATTTCGATGCGACGACGCGCGTAGAGCGCGAAGTAGGTCGGGTTGGTGATGCCGATGCGGAAACGAACCCAATCCGGATCATCCGGACGATCACCCGGCTGCGGCTTGAGGAAGCCCTTGGGCGTGGTGTCGCTGCCGATGACGAGTGCGACTTCGCATTCGCCGGAGAGAATCTTGGAGCGTGCGGCCGCCAGCGCCTGCGAGCCTGATGCGCAGGCCGCGTAGGAGGTGTTGACCTGCGCGCCCTGCCAGCCGAGCGCCTGCGCGAACGTCGCGCCAGCGACCTGACCGGGATAGCCATTACGAATGGTGGCGGCGCCGGAAACAAACTGCACATCGCGCCAGTTCACACCAGAGTCCGCGAGCGCTGCACGGGCAGCGACGACGCCGTAGTCGATGAAGCTCTTGCCCCACTTGCCCCAGGGGTGCATGCCGACGCCGAGGATGGCGATGTCTTTATTGGTGCTCATTTAGCTGCACCAGTCGGCTTCCACTTCCAGGTCAGCTTGCCGTCAGAAAGCGGTTCCAACACCAGCTCCACATCCAAGCCAGCCTTGAGCGATTCAACGCCGACGCCAGCAACAACCTGTCCGAGCACGATCATTTTTTCTTTTTCGAGTTCAACTGCGGCAATTGCGAAGGGTTTGAAGTCCTCGGCTGCCACCTGCACATAAGGCTCGGGCGGCTGGTACACCGCGTTGGTGAACGACCAGATCTTGCCAGTGCGCGAGAGCGGCACTTCCTCGAACTTCTCGCCCGCGCAATCAGGATTGCGGCAGAACGTCTTCAGCTTGGGAAAGTAGTACGTGCCGCAGGCGACGCAGCGCGAGCCGAGCAGCTGCGGCGCACCTGCATCCAGCGTGAACCAACCCTCTAGGACTGGAGCGCTCATCGTTATGCAGCAGCCTTAACGGCAGGAGGATTACCCTTGAGCACCATGCCCCGCATATTGTGCGGATCAAGCTTGCGGATGATCGCGAGCTGCTCTGCCGTCGGCAGTGCGGTCTCACCAAGGTTGTCGATCTTCAGCAGCGGGAAGCCGGTAGCGGCCTGCACCTGATCAAACGTCACGCCCGGATGCAGCGAGATCACGCGAGCCGCGTGGTCAGGGCCGCCGAAATCCATCACGCAGAGATCGGTGACGACGACGCGGATGTCCGCGTAGTCGCTCTTCATGCCCTTGCCCCAACGCTCGGCCTTGTAGCCAACGCCGGACACCATGTCGACTTCACCGGCGACGAACACGCGGGTGTTGTGCGCAGGAACGAAGAAGGAGTTGATGTGGTTGATGCTGTTGCCCGGCAGGCCGCGCACGCCGAGGACGGCGGACTTCGGTTTTGCGTAGTCAGGGCCAACGCAGGACAGATTGGTCTGGCCCCAGCGGTCGATCTGCGTCGGGCCGATCATGGCGTGGCGCTTGCCGCCCCATACGCATTCAAACACGCGGTCGAAAGACATATAGCCTTCGAACTTCTGCACGTGGTCGGCCGCGCGAGGGCCGAGCGGCGCCGGCTCGCTGACCAGATAGGCTTCGCTATCCGTCATCAGCAGTTCCGGCGAGTGCGTCATCTTCGCCAGGCTCGCGCCGAGGCGCGGGATGGTGGTGATGCCGGAGGCGAGCACTTCGCCATTGTTGCGCCAGGTTTCGCTGGCGGCAGTGATCATCAGTTCTGCAAGAGTTGCGTCAGTCATGGCTTAGTACACCGGCAGCTTGAGCTTGGAGACGCGTTCAGCGCCGCCCACTTTGGCGAGATAGGCGCTTTCGCCCACGTTGACGAACTCGTCGACGTATTTCTGCCAGCCGCCTTCTTCAGTTGCGGAAGCGTTGTAGGCCTTGAGGTGTTCCATATCCAGGCCGTAGTTGGGGCCGAAATACGTGGGGTGTGCGCCGCAGGGTGCGTGCACCACGCTCTGTACCAGGTAACGCTCGAAAGGATTCTGCTTGGCGGTTTCGGCATCAACCGCCAGACGATCGTGCAGCACTTCGGTGCTGACGATGGTGTGCCTGGACGCACGTGCGTAGAGGTTATCGAAGAACACGTCATGGCCACGCAGCAGCGTGTTGCCGATCTTGTCGCTCTCGTTAACGTGGATCAACGCGGCGTCGAGATTGAGTGCCGGCATGGCGACATAGACTTCGCCATCGTCATAAGGCGATGCAATGGTCTTGAGGCGCGGGTTCTTCGCCAGCACGTCGGTGGCCAGGCCACAACGCGTTGGCAGGAAGGACATGCGCATGCCGGCGGCGCGCAGGCCCCACTCGAACATGCCTTCGTCGTATTCCTCGACCTGCAGCACGCCGCTCTCGCGGGCCTTGCGGTAGTAGGGTTCCAGCGGAATCGCATCCATGGTGACGAAGGCGAAGATCAGCTTCTTGACCTTGCCGGCAGCGCACAACATGCCGACGTCAGGACCGCCGTAGGAAACGATGGTGAGATCCTTCAGCGGCGAGCGCAGGATTTCACGCACCAGTGCCATCGGCTTGCGACGAGGGCCCCAGCCGCCAATGCCTATGGTCATGCCATCGCGCAGTTCGGCGATGGCCTCGGCTGCAGTTTTCTGTTTGGTAAAAGTCATTTTTTATTTTGCGATCTTTAAGAGTTTTAGTCTTGTGAAGAAATCGTAGCGAGCATGCTCAATCGCAACGAATAGGAGCGCAGCAACCGTAGCGCACATCAGTGCGTGAGGATTGCGAGCACCGCATGAGGCGGCGAGTGAGTAGCGCAGTAGATTTATCCATAAGACTTAGCGGAAGCCGACAGAGAAGTCGTGCCCCCAGATGCTGACGCGTTCGCCATTGGTGGCCTGCCAGCTGGCCGGATCGACGTCGATGCCGCCCCAGCCGTATTCGACGGCGAAGTTGGACGGCGTGTTCATGTAGAACGAGGTCATCTTGTCGTTCTCGTGCTGGCCGAGGGTGGCCATCAGCTTCACGCCGAGCTTCTCGCGGCGGTCATGGGCCTGGCCGACTTCGCTCATCGAGTTCACTTCCACCATGATGTGGATACAGCCGGTCGGGCTTGGCATTTCGGCCAGGGCGAGGCTGTGGTGGCGGCCGCTGGCGGCGTGCATGAAGAACATGCGCATCACCGGCGCGTCCGGGCCCGGCTGGAACTTGAAGCTGTCGGACAGACCGAAGCCCAGCACATCGCGGAAGAAAGCGAAGGTGGCGTCGAAGTTGAGGCAGGGCAGAACGGTGTGGCCCATGCCCTGCTTGCCGGTCTTGAAGCCGGCCACGCCAATCGGCGAGACGAAGGCGGCGTTGCCGCCGGCATAACCCCAGACCAGCTCATGGACATTGCCCGAGGGGTCGGTGAAGGTGGCTACATCCTTGAAACCACGAGCTTTCTTCAGATCAGCGCTGCCGGGGGTAACGGTGACGCCGGCCTTTTCAACGGCGGCGACAGCAGCCTTGAAGTCGGCCTCGTTGGCCAGCTCCCAGCCCGAGACCAGGTAGCGGTCTTCAGCGCCGGGGACAACGGCGATGCGGAAGTCGCGCTCGTCGAGCTTGACCCACAGACCACCACCCGCCGCAGGGGCGGTTGCCGCGCCGAGCATCTGCTCGCCGAACTGCTGCCATTTGCTGACGTCGGTGGACTGCGCGACGACATAGGCCAGCGCCTGAATTTTAGCCATGGGAAAGGTTCCGCCAAAGGTAGGTTTGGATATTCGAAATTATCGTTAAGTCCTAGGGTTTGGGGCTTCATCCGCTTGGATGAGTAAAAACAGAGGAGTCCAGCCAAAGTCTCACCCCTATGGACGAAGATTCACCGGGGTATTTCTCAATAATTCAGGCTCCCTACTCCTAGCCGACGTGCGACCACGCACGCTATCCGTCCATGTCCTCATCCAGCACCGCACAAGCAACGCACGTCGACGGCACGATGAACATCGAGCCCGCGCTTGTCGTTGATGGCGCCAATACCGAGTGGAATCTGTTCTGCGATGTACTGGTGGTGGGCTTTGGAGCGGCCGGCGCATCGGCTGCCATCGCCGCCCGCAAGACCGGCGCCAGCGTCATCGTCGCCGACCGTTTTGACGGGGGCGGCGCCAGCGCGAAAAGCGGTGGCATCGTCTATGCCGGTGGCGGCACAGCGCATCAGAAAAAAGCCGGTTACGACGACACGCCGGAAGAGATGTTTAAATATTTACGCATGGAAACCGGTGACTCCGTCACCGAACCCACCTTGCGTCAATTTTGCGAAGACAGCCGCGGCATGATCGAGTGGCTGGAATCGATCGGCGCCAATTTCGAGTCGAGCGAACCGCCGCCAAAGACTTCCTATCCGAAAGACGGCATCTATCTGTATTACTCCGGCAATGAAGCGGTCGCCGAGTACGCCGCGGTCGCGAAACCCGCACCGCGCGGTCATCGCACCCGTGGCAGCTGGCTTTCCGGCAAGGCGATGTTTGAATTCCTGCGCGCCGAAGTGAATCGCATCGGCATCAACACGATGACGCAAACCGCCGTGCGTCGTTTGATCACCGATAAAAACGGCAAGGTTCTGGGCGCAGAACTGTGGAAACTCACACCTGGCTCACGCGAAGCGCAGCAACACGACAAGCTGATCCAGAAGGCTGAGAAAGTCTTCAACGTTTTTCCGGGCTGGGCCGATCGCCTGCGCGCCAAGGCACGTGCAATTGAAATGGCTCACGCCAAACCGCTGCGCGCACGCGCTGCCAAGGGTGTGATCCTCAGCGCTGGCGGCTTCATCTTCAACCGCGAGATGGTGGCGCAGTACGCCCCCAAGTACAAAATGACCATGCGCCTCGGCACCGCCGGCTGCGATGGCAGCGGCATTCGCCTCGGCCAGTCGGTCGGCGGCGTCACCGACAAGCTCAATCATGTTTCCGCCTGGCGCTTCATCAACCCGCCAGTGGCCTGGCCCAAGGGCATCGCCATCAATACCCAGGGCGAGCGTTTCTGCAATGAGCAGGTCTACGGCGCCAAGCTGGGCGTCGAGATGTGCGAGTTCCACGAAGGCAAGGCCTGGCTGGTGCTGGACAAGAAGCTGCGCCGCGAAGCGATTCGCGAAGCGCTGTTCGGCGGACTCTGGTTCTTCCAGAGCGTGCCGGCATTGCTGCTGATGCTGATCGCCAAGCGCGGCAAGACCGCGCAGGAACTGGGCAGCAAGCTTGGCGTTGATGGCGCCGCGCTGGGCCGCACGATCAGCGCGTACAACGGCGCAATTGCCAGCAAGAGCGAAGATCCGCTGCGCAAGTCCGACGCCTATCGCGCGCCACTCGATACGCCCAAGTTCTACGCGCTCGACATCGGCGCGCACATGAGCTGCCCGGCGATCACCTTGGGCGGTTTGCGTGTGGATGAAACCACCGGCGGCGTGCTCAACAACAATGGCACGGCCATCCCCGGCCTTTACGCTGCAGGCCGCACGGCCATTGGCGTGGCCTCGAATCGTTATGTGAGCGGCCTGTCACTCGCCGACTGCCTGTGGTCCGGCCGTCGCGCGGGCAGCACGGCTGCCAATTCCTAATCCCTACATACAAAGACAGAAGCTGAGGAGAATCCCATGGGACGCGTTCAAGACAAGGTTGCCATCATCACAGGCGCGGCCAGCGGCGTCGGCAAGGAAGATGCCATCCTGCTCGCGCGTGAAGGCGCCAAGGTTGTGCTCACCGATCTCAATGAGGCCGATGGCGTCAAGGTCGCCGATCAGATCAATGCCAGCTCACCGGGCAGCGCACTGTTCATCAAGCATGACATCGCCTCCGAAGAGGGCTGGAAGGAAGTCATCGCCAAGACCGAAGCAGCGTTTGGCGGCGTCGACATCCTCGTCAACAACGCCGCGATCCTGATGTACGGCAATATCGAGAACACCGATCTCGCCACCTGGCAGAAGGTGCAGCGCATCAACTCCGATGGTTATTTCCTCGGCTGCCACTACGGCCTTATCGCGATGAAGAAGCGCGGCGGCGGTTCCATCGTCAACATGGCTTCGATCTCGGCCATCGGCGGCCAGGGTTCCTTCGTGGCATACGCCGCGTCCAAGGGCGCCGTCACCGCGATGACCCGCAGCATTGCCGCGCACTGCCGCATGGAACTCAGCAACATCCGCTGCAACACCATCCACCCCGACGGCATCATGACGCCGATGGTCGCCAACCTGCATGGCACCATCCCCAAGGGCGAGAAGACCGCCGTGCGCATGATGGACCAGAAGCAGATGATGGCCCGTTTCGCCAAGCCGACCGACATTGCCAACCTGGTGCTGTTCCTGGCTTCGGATGAATCGAAGTTCATTACCGGCGCGGAAATGCGCATCGATAACGGTTATCTCATGTGGGCGGACTAAATCGCTGACTTGTAGGAGCGCCTCTTTATGTACAGGATGTACGGCATGTAGGCGGCGCATGGATGCGCAGGAGCCTACAAAGCGCGATATTGGCGGCCGAATAGCCCGCATCGCGCCTAAGAGGCGCTCCTACGAACCATAAGTACCCATGAGCAACGATCCGCAATCCATCGAAATCTTCGTCACCCTCAACGGCGCCGAGCACAGGTTCTTGGGCAGCGAGGGCCAGCAGCTGATTGAGGTGATGGACGCTGCCGAATTTGTATCGCCAACCTCCTGCCGCCAGGGCGACTGTGCAACCTGCATGTGCCAGCTGGAAGAAGGCAGTGTGGAAATGCTGCAGAACCAGGTGCTGGACCGTCACGATATCGAGCGCGGCTGGATCCTCGCCTGCCAGGCTGTTCCAACCTCCAAACGCATCCGCGTTGTTTATCCATCCTGATTTTTGGAAAAATCTTCAATGTCTGTAGCCACCGTCCCCACCGCCTTCGCCGAATCCGTCCGCCGCAACGCCTCGCGCACCGCGGTCATTGCCGAAGATGGCAGCGAGCTGAGCTACGCCGAACTCGACCAGCTGCGCATCTATGCGGCGCGTGCCTTGCTCGCGCTGGGCGTCAATCACGGTGATCGCGTCGCAATCTGGGCGCAGAACTGCGTCGAGTGGATTGTCGCCGGCCTCGCCATCCACACCATCGGCGGCGTGCTGGTGCCGATCAACACGCGCATGAAGGGCGCTGAAGCGGCCTACGTGCTGGAAAAATCCGGCGCACGTGTGCTGTTCTGCGCGGGCAACTTCCTTGGCACGCATTACCCGAGCCTGATTGCCGCCGAACACTGGCCGAAGACGCTGGAGCACGTGATCGTGCTACGCGATGAGCTGGCGGGTGACACCGGCTGGCGCACCTTCATGGCCAAGGCCGACCAGTCGCATACCGAAGAAGTGATGAAGCGCGCGGCCGCGGTGACGGCGGATGACCGCATGGACATCATGTTCACCTCCGGCACCACCGGTCGCCCGAAAGGCGTGGTGACGCATCACGGCCAGAACCTGCGCGTGATCGCCGACTGGTCGGCGCACATGGGCCTGGTGCCGGAAGACCGTTACCTGATCGCCAATCCCTTCTTCCACACCTTTGGTTACAAGGTGGGTTGGCTCGGTAGCCTGATGATTGGCCTGACCGTGCTGCCGCACGCGATCTTTGATGCCGGCGCGATTCTCCAGCGCATTGCCCGGCAGCGCATCTCGGTGCTGCCCGGCCCGCCGACACTGTTCATCTCGCTGCTCAACGACCCGGCGCGTGCGAGCGCTGATCTTTCCTCTCTGCGCGCGACCATCACCGGCGCCGCGACGATTGCGCCTTCGCTGATCGAACGCATCCGCGCCGAGCTGGGCTTCAAGATCGTGCTCACCGCCTATGGCCTCACCGAAACCTGCGGCGTGGCGTCGATGTGCCAGGTGAATGACGATGCCGAGACCATCGCCCTCACCAGTGGCACCGCGATTGACCACACTGAAATCCGCTGTGTCGATGGCGACAACCAGCCGGTTGCTGCCGGCGAATCCGGCGAAATCGTGATTCGCGGCTACAACGTCATGCAGGGCTATCTCGATGACGAGAAGGCCACGCGCGAGACGATTGATGCGGATGGCTGGTTGCACACCGGCGACGTTGGCATTCTCGACTCGCGCGGTTATCTCAAGATCACCGACCGCCTCAAGGACATGTACATCACCGGCGGTTTCAACTGTTATCCGGCGGAAATCGAGCGCATCATCGCCGCACATCCTGCGGTGGCGCAGGTCGCCATCGTCGGCATTCCCGACGAGCGCCAGGGTGAAGTCGGCAAGGCCTTCGTGGTCGCGCGTCCGGGCCAGCAGGTTGATGAGAAGGAATTCATCGCCTGGTGCCGCAACCAGATGGCCAACTACAAGGTGCCGCGCAGCGTTGAAGTGCTCGCCGCCCTGCCGGTGAACGCCGGCGGCAAGGTCATGAAGTTCGAGCTGCGCAAAAAGGCCTGATCGCCTACAGAGCGTTTCCGCACAACGCGCTATTCTTCGGGGACTTCAATGTCCCCTTGAATACGCATGAGCCAGAGTGCGGCGCCGTCCATCCAGCAGACTGTTGATACGATCTATCGCAGCGAATCGCGTGCGGTACTCGCCACGCTGATTCGCCTGCTCGGCGATTTCAATATTGCCGAGGAAGCGCTGCATGAAGCCTTTCGTGCAGCGCTGGAGACCTGGCCACAAACCGGCATCCCGGAAAATCCGCGCGCCTGGCTGGTCTCGACCGGGCGCTTCAAGGCGATCGACAACCTGCGTCGTCTCTCACGCTTCGACACGCTCGATCCTGAAGTCCACGATCTCGCGGTTGAAGATCCTGATCCCGCCGAAGCCGACAGCGTTGAAGACGACCGCCTGCGCCTGATCTTCACCTGCTGTCATCCGGCACTCTCGCAAGACGCACAGGTGCCACTGACGCTGCGTGAAGTCTGCGGCCTCACGACGGAGGAAATCGCGCAGGCCTTCCTCACGCCTGCGCCGACGCTGGCGCAGCGCATCGTCCGCGCCAAGAGCAAGATCCGCGACGCCGGCATCCCTTATGAAGTCCCCAGCACCGCGGAACTGCCTGAGCGATTGGAGCCGGTGCTGCGCGTTATCTATCTGGTTTTCAATGAGGGCTATGCCGCCAGCTCCGGCGAATCACTGACGCGCCATGATCTTTCTGCCGAAGCGATCCGCCTCGGCCGCCTGCTCGCGGAGTTGTTGCCCGATGCGGAAGTGCGGGGCTTGCTTGCACTGATGTTGTTGCAGGACTCGCGGCGGATGACACGTGTCTCCAGCTCGGGCGAACTGGTGCTGCTGGATGAACAGGACCGCAGCCAGTGGAATCACGCGCAAATCGCCGAAGGCAGCGCGCTGGTGGAACGTGCGCTGGGCACGCGCCGCTTCGGCTCCTATTCATTGCAGGCCGCCATCGCCGCGGTGCACGCGCAGGCCGCGACGGCTGCGGATACCGACTGGCCACAGATTGTCGGACTCTATGATGTGCTGCTGCGCGGCGAACCTTCACCGATCGTCGAACTGAATCGCGCCGTGGCGGTTGCGATGCGCGACGGTCCGGAAGCTGGCCTTGCATTGATTGATGCGCTCCTCGCGCGCGGCGAACTCAAGGACTACCGCCTGATCCACGCCGCGCACGCAGACCTGTGTCGCCGGCTCGGGCGCGATGCCGAAGCACGCGCTGCTTACGAGCGCGCGCTGGCGCTGACCCAGCAGGAAGCCGAGCAGCGATTCATCCGTCATCGGCTCGCCCAGCTCGACGCCAGAAAATAATTTTTGAAGTGTTGTCGAAATGGCGGAAAGCCATTCGACTACTCAATGAAGGATCCATTCAGCGGGCTGAACCGGCAGCCCTGAACTTATTCATTTCATATTGACTTCAAGGAGATACGCTCATGCGATTCATGATTATCGTCAAAGCCACCCGCGATTCCGAAGCCGGCGTGATGCCCGAGGATGCGCTGATCGCGCAGATGGGCAAGTACCACGAGGAGCTGGCCAAGGCCGGCATGCTGCTCGACGCCTCGGGCCTCAAGGCCAGCTCGCACGGCTGGCGCATCGAGTATTCCGGCGACAAGCGCACCTTTGTCGACGGGCCGTTCACCGAGACCAAGGAACTGATCGCGGGTTACACGCTGATCCAGGCCAAGTCGCGCGAAGAAGCGATTGAATGGACCAAGCGCTTCCCCAATCCCTCGCACTACAACGTGCAAGGCCAGATTGAAGTGCGGCAACTGTTCGAGCTGGAAGATTTCGCACAGACCCCGGCGGTCGAGCGCATGAAGGAACTGAACATTCCTTCGCAGCAGCCATCCACTTAAGCATCACCCCAGATATCAGGAGATCAACATGCAATTGCAACCCTATCTGTTCTTCAACGGCCGCTGCGAAGAAGCGCTGGAGTTTTACAAGAAAGCCCTCGGCGCTGAAATCGTGATGATGATGCGCATGAAGGAAAGCCCGGAACCGCATCCGTCCGGCCTGCCGCCAGGCAGTGAAAACAAGATCATGCACGCACAGGTGGCCATTGGCTCGGCACACTTCATGGCCTCTGATGGACGCGCCAGTGGCACCACCAACTTCCAGGGCTTCACTTTATCGTTGGCCTATCCTGATGAAGCAGGCGCGCAGAAAGCTTTCGCCGCACTGGCCAAGCAGGGCCGTGTCGACATGCCCATCGGCAAAACCTTCTGGTCACCGTGCTTTGGCATGGTCACGGATCAGTTCGGTGTGCAGTGGATGACCACCACCATCCATAGCCAGTAAGCCTCTCCAACCTGCCGGAAAGAAAATCATGACAAACAAGATCACTCCGTTTTTCTGGTTCGATCACCAGGCCGAAGAAGCGGCTCAGTTCTACACGTCGATTTTTCCCAATTCAAGAATCACGCAGATCGCGCGTTACAGCGAGGTCGGCCCGGGCCCGGCGGGCAGCGTGATGACGGTCGGTTTTGAACTCGACGGGCAGCCCTACACCGCACTCAATGGTGGGCCGCTGTTCAAGTTCAACGAATCAGTGTCCTTCGTCGTGCATTGCAAGACGCAACAGGAAGTCGATCATTACTGGGACCGCCTGATTGCAGGCGGAGCGCCCAGCCAGTGCGGCTGGCTCAAGGACAAGTTTGGTTTGTCGTGGCAGATTGTCCCCGACGTCCTGATCGAGTTGATGCAGGACAAGAATCCACGCAAGGCGCGCAACGTGGTGGCCGCGATGATGAAGATGGTCAAGCTCGATATCGCCACGCTGCAGAAAGCCTACCACCAGGAATGAGGAGTTCCAGATGAAATACCTGTGCCTGGTTTACGGCGAAGAAGATCAAATCAATGCGATGGATCCTCGCGAGTGCCTGATCTATGACGAAGGTATCCGCGCCAGCGGCCACTGTATTGCGTCCGAAGCCCTGCAACCGGTCGCCACCGCCACCACGGTGCGCGTCCGCAACGGCAGGATGTCGATCCATGATGGTCCTTTCGCAGAGACCAAGGAACAGCTTGCAGGTTTCTACATGATTGAAGCGCGCGACCTGAATGAGGCAATCCAGTTGGCGGCGAAGATTCCGCCCGCGCAGGTGGGCTGCATTGAAGTGCGCCCGATCCGGCAGATCCGCGATGCTGCGCCATCTGCCTGATCGGTCACGCTACGCAGGGGCTTAACGATGGCCATCGTCATTACGGCCTTTGAACGCTCGCCCGATGGCGGCAAGGGGCTGGCGCGTGACACGCGCGTTCGCTGGGCGCTTGAGGAAGTGGGCCAACCGTACGAGGCTCGCCCGGTTTCGTTCCAGGCGATGAAGGAACCGGCGCATCTGGCGCTTCATCCTTTCGGCCAGATTCCGACTTACGAGGAAGGCGATCTCGCTCTCTTCGAGACAGGCTCCATTGTCTTCCATATCGCCCAGCATCATGCGGGCCTGCTGCCCGATGATGCCAACGCGCGAGCGCGCGCCATCACCTGGATGTTTGCTGCACTCAACACGGTGGAGCCCCCGATCCTTGAGCTCATGACCGGCAGGGTTCTGGAAGCCGACAAGCCCTGGAGCCAGGAGCGGCTGCCACTGGTCACGAATCGCATCCGCAAGCGCCTGGGTCCGCTCGCCGTTCACCTGGGCGATGCAGACTGGCTGGATGGCGCGTTCAGCGCCGGCGATCTGATGATGGTGTCGGTGCTGCTCAGGCTGAGGCCATCGGGCATCCTCGATGAATTTCCGACTCTGTCTGCCTACGTCGCCCGCGGTGAAGCGCGGCCCGCATACCAGCGGGCGTTCGATGCGCAATGGGCGTTCAATCACCGATAGCCTGCAGCGGACTCGACTTGGCGGCGGCACTGGCTGTACCGTTCTCCAGCCGCTTCAAGCATTCAGACAGGAAAACGCATGACCATCGAAACCGAAGAAGATATCGCTGCGCTCAAACGCATCGGCAAGATTGTTTCCCGCGTGCTGCATGAAATGCTCACCGCAGCCGAACCCGGCATGACCACGCGCGAGCTGGATGCGCTGGGCGAGAAGTTGCTTGAACAACATGGCGCGCGGTCGGCGCCCAAGCTCACCTACAACTTCCCCGGCTCAACCTGCATCAGCATCAACGAGGAAGCCGCGCACGGTATCCCGGGTGACCGCGTCATTCGGCCTGGCGATGTCTTGAACGTTGATGTTTCTGCCGAGCTGGACGGCTACTTCGCCGATACCGGCGGAACCACGATCGTGCCGCCGACCAATCCGCAGAAGACGCGCCTGTGCCATGCCACCCGCACAGCCCTCGATGAAGCCATGAAGCAGGCCCGTGCCGGCCGCCCCATCAATGGTATCGGTGCGGCCATCGAGCGCACCGCGAAGACCTATGGCTTCAGGGTCATCGAGAATCTCGGCAGTCACGGCGTGGGTCGTGCGCTGCACGAAGCGCCCGAGCACATTCCCGGATACTTTGATCCGAAGGACAGGCGCCTGTTGAAGGAAGGCATGGTGATCACCATTGAACCCTTCCTCTCGACCAAGAGCCGCGTGGTGAACGAGACGTCCGATGGATGGACCCTGGCCGGTGCGCCGGGCAATCTGTCCGCGCAATACGAGCACACGATGATCATCACCAGGGGCGAACCCATCGTCGTGACCCGTCACCAACCCATCAACTGACTCATTGGCAGCGTTTGCTGCGCCTGAATGTTGCTACTATTCACGCGCCGGATTCACCAAGGCAGTCAACTCGCATCGGGGACGACCCTGATGTTTGATCCCATCGCAGGGACGGCCTTGCGGCATCTGGAATCATTTCATGAACTGGTTTTGGCTGGTCATCGCGGGTCTTTTTGAGGTCGCCTGGGCGACCGGACTGAAATACACCGAGAGCTTTACCAAGCTCACCCCATCGTTGCTGACCCTCGCCGCAATGGGCGTCAGCTTCTACCTGCTCAGCTACGCGCTTCGCACACTTCCCCTGGGCACGGCCTATGCCGTCTGGGTGGGCATCGGCGCCATTGGCACGGCCATTGTTGGCATCCTGATCTTCAACGAGACAGTCACGCCATTGAAACTGGCCAGCATCGCACTGGTTGCCATCGGCATCGCCGGGCTCAAGCTCTCAAGCGCGCATTGATACTGGCGCTGGATGGCCGATCCCCTAGGGTTCCCCCAGAAACAGAAAAGGGCGTCTGTGCGGGTGCACAGACGCCCAAAGGAGCCGCAAAGGGTTAGAACTTCGCGGTAATACTGGCACGCACCGCGCGTGGGCTGCCCGGTGTGATGTTGGTGTTGTTATCAGCGTTCATGAAGTATTCCTTGTCCAGCAGGTTCTCGATGTTGAGCTGGGCCTGGAAGTTCTTGTTCAAGGTGAAGAACACAGCGCCATCAAATCGCATGTAGCCAGCAAGGGTCACGTTGTTGGCAGGTGTCGCCACATCTTCCGTTGCTGCAAACATGGCGCTGCGACTGATCATGCCCAACCCGGCGCCCCACATCGGCGTGAAGTCGTAGCGATTCCACAGCGAGAACATGTTGGCCGGAACCTGGCCCAGGGTTGCGCCCTTCTGGATCGTGGGCGTCTGACCCGTCGCGACCGGCTGAGTCTGCAGGATTTCACCGAGCTGATATGCGTAACCGCCGGCGATACTCCACTGACGGGTGAGATAGCCCGCGAGGCCGATTTCCAACCCAACGACACGCTGTCCATCAAGCAATATTTGCGTGCCAGGCGCGCTCGGATCGTTAACAGCCACGTTCTTGCGATCCTGCTTGTATACAGCCGTCGTCAAAGCCAAATCGGGGCGCATATCCCACTTCAGACCCACTTCGATGTTTTTATATTTCTCGGGATCGAATGATTTGTTCGCCAAGGTCAACGATGCCAACTGCTCGCCTGCACGGGGCAGCGCTGAAACCGAGTAGCTGGTGTAAGCGGTCACGGCTTCAATCGGCTTGTACATCAAAGCAACGCGGGGAGAAATCAGGCCGTCCGTTGTCTTGATCTTTCCCACGCCTGTTGGGGTCGGACGCATATCGTTGTAATTCACGTGGAAGTAGTCGTAGCGCAAACCGGCCACAGCTTGGAATTTTGGCGTGATTTCCAATTGGTCCTGTACATACACTGCAGCAAGCGTGGTGACGCCGTTATTGTCCGCATCGTTCCCTTGGCGGGAATAGGTCACAGGCAGGCGGAAGTTTGGGTTGCTCAGTGGCGCGTTGTACGTTTTCTGATCAGGGCTAACGCCGGGGCCGGCAGCATAAAGGCCGGTTTCGCGATAGTTGTCCGTTTTCTGGCGGCCCAATTCTAAGCCGCTGAGGATCGTGTGCTTCATCCCGCCGAACCCGGTTTCCCAGATCAGATCAGTTTGATTAAAGAGGTTTTTACGCTGCGTGCTGTTGTTGTATGTGGTGATTGGAACCGTGGTGCCGTTGCTCTTGCCTGACACATAGTTCTGATACATACGATCATAATCACCGTAGCGCGTGTGATTACGCAGTTTCAACTCTTCGTTGAAGGTGTGCTCGACCAGAGCAGTCAATGCATTGACCTCTGCCTTTGCAAAGCTGTTGTCCGGATCGCCAAAGAAAGTGGAGCGATCCGTGTCATAAGGGCGCCCGTTGAGCGAGGTGATGCCGCGATCTGCCGTGCGATGATCCTTGAAGAATTCATATCCGAAAACAACGCGGGTCTTGTCGCTGGCGCGCAATGCTACGGTTGGATTGATGCCGAAACGTTCCAGATTGAACCCATCGCGGAAGCTGTTGCTGTACTCATACACACCAGTTATGCGGCCCGCCACGGACTTGCTCAAGGCCTGCCCCATATCAGCGGAGATACGGCGGTCGCTGTATGACCCGCCTTGCAGTGACACCTCACGCACGGGCGTCCAGTCAGCCTGTTTGGTCACGCGGTTAATCACGCCACCGCCACCGCCACGACCAAAGATCATCGCGTTTGGACCTTTCAAGACCTCCACTTGCTCGATGTTATAAAGGTCGCGGAAATACTGCATGTCATCACGGACGCCATTGACATAAAAGTCCGCAGTGGAGGAAGTCCCGCGCAGGATAACGGCGTCACGATTGTTCTCACCCTGGGTAGCGATGGTGCCCGGCACATATCGCACGACGTCCGCCATGCTCTGCATGGACTGATCCTTGATCAGTTGCTCCGTGATCACGGTTACCGACTGTGGAACGTCGCGCAGCGGTGTATCCGTCTTGGTTGCCGTCGTGGTGCGCTCAGCCGTATAGCCCACGGCTTTTTGTCCACTAACCGTGACCGTCGGTAACTTCGTCGCATCACCGTGCGCGTTCTCCGCGACCACCACTGTTGCGTCACTGCTGGCAGCCACTGCAGCGGGCTTCAAGGCCGGTTGATTAACACCCTCTCCCTTGGCGGCGGCACTGACCGCAGGCTCGGCATAAGCCCAGGAAGAAAATAGGGCCATGCTCGCGAGTGCGATTGGCGTTAAGCGTGTTTTCATCGTCGTAAATCCCTAAATTCATTAATAAATAATTAGTTTTCATCATTCTTAAATTTAATAAGAATGATTTGCATTAAAATATTAACGGGGGCCATGTCCGAGATTTGTCCGAATTGGTGACTGAATGCGTCTACTCATCGTTGAAGATAACCGCCGACTCGTCACGAACCTGTTCGAATATTTCGAGCCGCGCGGATATGTCGTCGACGCGGCCCCTGACGGGGTCGTAGGAAAATGGCTGGCGACGACTCAGCACTACGATGCGATCATTCTGGATCGCATGCTGCCGCGGCTCGATGGTTGCGAGTTGCTCGCTGAACTCCGCAAGAATCTTAACGTCGACGTTCCCGTCATCATGCTGACGGCACGTGGCGAGCTCTCCGACAAGGTGGACGGATATAGCGCCGGGGCTGACGACTACCTCACAAAGCCATTCGAATTCCTTGAACTCGAATTGCGACTGAAGGCACTCATTGCGCGTTCCAACCGATCGGGCATTAGCCGTGTATTGAGAATCGCCGATCTTCAACTGGATCTGGATACCCTGGAAACGACGCGGGCCAGACAGAAGATTCATCTGTTTCCCGCCTGTCGGCTTCTGTTGCAAGCACTGATGCAGGCAAGTCCTGCAGTCGTCTCCCGGGAAAAACTGGAAGAAGCGGTCTGGGGCCAGGATCCACCTGAATCAGATCGGCTGAGATCCTACATTCACGAACTGCGAAGACATGTGGATGCACCATTCCCGGTAAAACTGATTCAGACCGTTGCCCGCGTTGGCTACCGGATGACAGCGCCATGACCGAGACAGTCCCGGCAGCCGCACCTGCACGCTGGAGCATGAGGCGGCAACTGACCACCGGGGTCATTGGATATCTGGTATTGCTATCACTGGGGGTGATCGCAAACGACTACATCGTCAATGAAAGTGCCGAGAACCTCGTGTGGGAAACGCTGCTGAAGGCAGAGCTTGATCACTTCGAGGGCAGGCGACAGAGTGATCCCCAGTTTCAATTCGCGAATGCCGAGCCGCTCGAGATGTTCGAGCTGAAAAACGGTGGCGCTGACAGACCGGATCTAAGGGCTCTCTCCTCCGGGATTCATGATGAGATCATTGTCGATCAGCGCGAGCGCGTTGTTCTGATCAAGGATGGGCCTCAAAGCCGCCTGGTGTTGGCGCTCGATATCCAGGATCTTGAAAGCAGGGAATTCAGCATACGCCTCGCGGTGTTTGCATCTGCCGGCGCCTCCATCCTGCTGCTGGGATTCCTGGCAGCCTGGGGCGCCAATCGACTCACCCAACCTTTGCTGTCACTGGCTTCACAGATCCAATCCTTGAATCCGGAATCCAGGTCGAAGACGATTGCGCTGCCCGAGAATTCAAGCAGTGAAATCGGAGTCATCGTTGATGCGATGAACAACTACAGCCACAAGCTTGACCAATATATTGCGCGTGAGCATGAGTTCATCTCGACCGCGAGCCACGAGCTGAGAACTCCCATCGCCGTCATTAAAAGCGCCGTCAGCCTGACACTGGATGGCGGCAGCCTTCCCCAGCAGGCGGAGCATCGACTGAACCGCGTCCAGGATACGCTCAGAGATATCGACGAACTTCTGGAGATGCTGCTGGCTCTGGCCAAGAATCCGGATCGATTGGCTGAAACCCGCGAACGCATATCCCTGGCTGCAATGATTGAGAATATCGTCCATCAGTACACTGGCTTCGCACAAAGGAAAGGGTTGAGCATCAAAGTCGACAGATTGCCTGATGCCTGGGTCAGCGCGCCCTACCAGATGCTCCATTCGGCAATTGGCAACCTGCTGAGGAATGCGATCGAGCATTCCCATGTTGGAGAGGTATTGGTTCGAGTTGAGTCACCGGCGTCCGTGATCATTGAGAATGCCTCACAGGGTGACGATATCGCCGCGCTGGCCAGCGCATATGCGCGCGTTGTGCGTGGGAACGGCCGCGACGGCGGCGGCATTGGCCTCGCCTTGATCAGCCGCTTATGCCAACACTGCGGATGGACACTCACCTATAAGGCGACCACGGATTCTCACGTGCTCTTCAAGATTGATCTACAGCCGCAGACTTTGCATGCTCCGGATCAAGGGACAGTCATTGGCTTGAAGCAACTCACTTGAAGTCGCTCATCATCTGATCGAGTAAAGACAAGCCTTCGGTGCTGCGGATGCAGTGGCCGATGTACGACGGGAAACTGGGTGACAGCTCGAAACCCTCCGCCATCAATCGCCGGTTATCGAAGTTGTAGTTCAGCAAAGAGAAACCACCATAGAGTTTTACCGCCTTCGTTACCAGACGCCGATTGGCAATGCCAAGGCGCGCTTTAAAATCAGGGACGAGCGAAGGGATGTCACGCTCGGTGATTTGTTGCCACGACGCTGCCAGCGAGGGAATCTGCCGGGCATCCGACATCGCCTTTTCGATATCGCGGAAACTTGCGCATTGGCTGCCGGCTGAGATGTGATAAAGATCGCTGTGGAGCTGGTCCTTGAAGGTCAGTAGCAGCAGTGCTTTCGCGCAGTAATCCACCGGGATGACATCCACTGTTTCATCCAGGCTGCACATGAAGCGACCCAGGTCCTGCGCCATGCGGAACACCCAGAAAATACTGCTCGACGGTTTGCAGCCCAGCTGGGTATGACCGACCACAATCGAAGGGCGGGCCACCACCAGCGGAAGGCCGGGGATCATTTTCATCTGTCGCTCGGCCTCGGCCTTGGAGGCTGTATACGGCACCAGATGGCTTTCACCTTCGGGCAGTTGCCAACTCTCCTGCACTGGCGAGACCTTGCCCGCGCCGCAGGCCATGGCCGTGCCAACGTGCACAAAGCGTTCGAGCCTTGGGGCTTTGGCCATGCGCCGCGCAAACGCGACGGTGCCCACGACATTGACGGGCCAGATACCAGGATGGTTGCCGAAGGAGGCGACCGCAGCGCAATTCATGACATGGGTGACGCGATTGAGTCGCAGGTCATCGGTAAAGCCCGCGACATCTGCCAGGTCCCCCAGGATGATCTGCTGCACGGAAAGCTGTTCGAGCTGGGCTGGACTGGGCTCGAATCGGCGCAGCGATTCGATCACTCGCATCAAACCTTCTTCGGCAGTCTTCGCGCGCACGAGGAACAGCAGATCGCGGGTGCGCCCCATTCGCATGGCCTCGATCGCGCAGGCTCCGCCGATAAAACCCGTGGCCCCGGTGATCAGGGTGATTGATGGCGGCAGGCACCCCAATGCTAACCCCTCCGGAGAGGCCGGGGCATGACGCGGGCCCCATGACTCAGGGGCACTCGTCTCTGGATGAAGCTTTTGCATGGCGAACCTGACGTATTCATCGCAAGCCTGATTGCCTGCATACCCATTAGTAGATACCCACCGGATTAAGGCAGTATTAAGTGATCTCCTGGCCGCTCGCGGCAAGAGACCAGCCATCCCGCGAAGGCTGCAGGTGATGCGTCAGCCTGATGCCGTCGAGGAAGCTCTGGTCGTGCGATACGACCAACAGCGTGCCCCGGTACTGCAGCAGCATGGTTTCCAGCGCCTCGACCGAGGCAATGTCCAGATGATTGGCCGGTTCATCCAGCAGCAGGAATTGGGCTGGCCTGTCCGCATACAGCACGCTGGCCAGCGCGGCTTTCAATCGCTCACCGCCGCTCAGCATACGGGTCGGCAGCCGTATCCGGTCCGCATCCAGACCCAGCAATGCCAGCCGCGCACGTAGTGCTCCTTCATCATCTACAGTGTTGGCAGCCAGCATCTGATCAAGAATCGACGCGCCAGGATCGAGAATGGATAAATGCTGATCAAGATAGGTCGCCTCCACGAAAACCTCACGCCTGCCGGAGCGCGGCGCAAGATGCCCCGCCAGCACTTTCAGCAGGGTGGATTTGCCGCTGCCGTTTGATCCGGACACGCCGATGCGCTGCGTTTTCGATACTGACAGGTCGATTCTTTGATGAGAGCCTTGCACATACGGCAGGGTGACATCGACGAGTTCGGCGATTTTTTCCGGCAATAGCGATTCGTTCCCGGATGCAAACAGGACGATCTCCGCATTCTCCTCGACCTGCCTGGATGCTTCGCGAACCCGCAGCGACAGCGCCTCCCGCGAGGCCTCATGCCGTGCGCGAAGTTTGCCGCCACTGGATTGGCTACGGCTCTTTTGAAGGCCCAGGAGAATCGGCGCCTGATTCGCATCAGCCGCTTTCTTCGCGCCACGCGCCTGCCGCCGATCCAGTCGCTCGCGTTGTTCTGAAAGCAGTCGCTCTTCACGCTTGCGCTCGACTTTTCCCGACGCAAGTTGCCCCAATGCGTTCTCCCGCTCATGCGCCTTGGCCTCGGCGTAGAACGGATATCCGCCGCCATAACTTCGCAAACCCAGGCTTGAAAGCTCAACCGTGCGCTTCATGGTGCCGAGCAGCGCGCGATCATGGCTGACCACGATGAGTCCGCCAGTCCAGCATTGAAGCTGATCAAGCAGCGCGTGCCGGTTGGAGCGATCAAGATGATTGGTCGGCTCATCCAGAATCAGCATTTGCGCCCCTGAGATGAAAGCCCCGATCAATGCGACACGCATGACCTCACCGCCACTGAGGTTGGCGGCTAGCGTGTCCTCCTGAAGATCCGCCAGCTGATGGTCGGCCAATGCTTTCTGCAACTGCCGGCGGATATCCCAGCGATCAGCAACCGCATCGAAATCCTGCGGGCAAGCACTGCCGGCTTCTATTTTTTCGAGTGCGCTGATCACGCGACTCACGCCGGCAAGATCCGCGACCGTCTGGCCACTTCGGGGCGAGATCATCTGTGCAAGGTAATGCACGGTTCCGGCACGCAGGCAGCGCCCGGACGTTGGCGCCAACTCACCGGCCAGAATCCGCGCCAGCACACTTTTCCCGATGCCGTTGCGGCCGACCAGGCCCGTGGGCCGTTCGTCGAACTGTTCGTTCAATTCGGAGAAAAGCAATCTGCCATCAGGCAGCTGATAAGAGACGCCCTGCAGCGTCAGGGAAACCCTGTTCGTCATGTGACCTCCAGCAAATACCGACGACTTCCCGAGCGGAAACTCAGAGGGAAAGTCGAACCGTCAGAAAACTACGGTTAGTGCTGGTGGCGCATTGGACGAATACCGGTGACAACGAGGAGCAGCCATTCTAATTCAGACGGGCAGCCGGGAACAGGCAACCGCCCGGTACAAACGGCTCACTCGCAGGCAGCCGAACCGTAGCAGACGCTGAAGCTGTCGCCACCGGCACCGGGAGCCGATGGGTTGGCGAGAACGTGGTTATTGCCATCAACCATGGCAATTGCATTGCTGTTGCTCAACTCGGGATTGACGCCGTTGGCCGTCAACGCAGAAAAGCCGACAAGTCCGAAGTTGGTCAAGGTACCCTGGCTGGCGCCATTCGTTCCGATCAGCTGAGGCGCTTCCTCGATCCATTCGGCACTGAAGCCTGAACCGGTGTATGGCGTCGTGGTCGTGAAGGTCCAACCAGCGCTGAGGTTCCGGATCTTGATCGTCCACAGGATCAGCGTTGATGACAGTGACACGGTCATTTGATCGCCGGCATGAACAGGATAAGTCGCGGGATCGATCTCGGTAGAAGGCTGCGGCAGTATTTCCCACCAGGCGTAGTAGCCGGGGCCACCGTTGCAATCCTGCTCGGAGCCGGCCTGGATCAACGTGGGATCGCTCACCGGCAATCCCGCCGCGGAATCGCCACCAATGCCCACCCAAGTGGCGCTCGCGGTTGAGGCGCCATTGGCGCAATGGGCGGCAGGCACCGTCCAGGTGCCGCTCACCGAGTTGTACTGCGCGGCAGAACCCAGCACCGCGTAACCACTCCAGTTGCCCGACTGCGTAGCGCTGCCGGTGGATGCGCCGCCTGGTGTATTCGACTGGCCCTGGGTAGACCCAACGCTATCGCTACGAGTGCAGGCGCTGAGAAGCAGTAGCGCTGAAACACCCACCACGTGAGCGTAAACATGGTTTCTCTTGCTACTCATGGTTGCCCCCTGCCCGCCGCGAGAATTCCCAACGTTGATGTGCGGCCCGCTTCAATCAGTATCCGGGCTCTTCTGCAAATCATCTTTGCAGAAACACATCCATGGCGCCATCGTGTTCCTGTAAATGTTTACGCTGAATTCTCCAAGGCATCCAGGCATTTACGCAGGCTTTATGGCAGGGCGTCCGGCCCGGTTGGAGCCGAACCCGCAGAGCCAGTCCTAGCCCGGATCCGCAACGGTGTTCTCATGTGATTGGACGATTTTTCCACCCCTCAAAGCTGGCAATTTCACCTGCATAGAAATCCAATGAGGAGCGGGCATGAGCAAGAAACTTCAGGGCGTTGTCGCCGTGGTCACCGGCGCATCGCGTGGCGCGGGCAAGGGCATTGCGCTGGCGCTGGGCGCGGAAGGCGCAACCGTCTACGTGACGGGCCGCTCGCAGAAGGAAGGCGACGCCGCGCTGCCGGGCACCATCCACGCCACGGCCGACGAAGTCACCAAGGCCGGCGGCAAGGGCATCGCGGTCAGCGTCGATCACAGCAATGACGCGCAGGTCAAGGCATTGTTCGATCGCGTCAAGCAGGAACAGGGCAAGCTCGACATCCTCGTCAACAACGCCACGGTCATTCACGATCAACTGATCGTGCCCGGCCCGTTCTGGGAAAAATCGCTGGACCTGGTCAACATCCTCGACGTCGGCCTGCGCTCCGGCTACATCGCCAGCTATTACGCAGCGCCGCTGCTGGTCGCCAACAAGCGTGGCGTGGTGGTGTTCACCTCTTCGTTCGGTGCCAGCTGTTATATGCATGGCCCCGGCTACGGCGCACAGAAAGTCGGCGTCGACAAATTCGCCAAGGACATGGCGGTGGACTTCAAGCCATTCAACGTCGCCGCGTTCTCGATCTGGATGGGCATGCTCAAGACCGATCGCACCAAGCGCGTCATGGACTCGGAGCCGGAAAAATACGCGGGCTTCTGGGATATCGCCGAGACGCCGGAGTTCACCGGCCATCTGATCAGCGAGCTGTATCGCGATCCGAAGGTCATGGAAAGATCAGGGCAGGTGCTGATCGGCGCCGAAGCCGCGCTCGATTACGGCATGAAGGACATCGACGGCAAGCAGCCGCCTTCGCACCGCCCGATGCTCGGCGCGCCGACGCAGGCTCATCCTGCCATCGTGCAGTAACACCAACGCCCCGCAAGGGGCGTTTTCTTTTATGAACGATATCCATCTGACTCTCGGCAAGCGCACCGCGCTGGTGACTGGTGCCAGTCGCGGCATTGGTCGAGCCATTGCGCAAAGACTGGCGGCGCACGGCGCCGCGGTCGTCATCAGTGCTTCGTCGCGCTCCAGCGAGGGCCTGCGTGAAACCGTCGCGCTGATTGAAAAAGCAGGCGGACGAGCCGCATCCGTCGAAACTGATTTGGCTGACGACGCCGAACGCGCAACGCTGGTCGCACGCGCCGCAGAACATTTCGGCGCCATCGACATCCTCGTCAATAACGCCGCAGGCATCAGCCGCTATGCGCCGGCAAGCCAGATCGATCTGACGGCAAGGCGGGCAATGTTCGAGCTGAATTTTCATGCGCCGCTGGATCTGGTCCAGCAAGCCCTGCCGTCCATGCGCGCGCAACAGTGGGGCCGCATCCTCAACATCAGCAGCGAGATGGCGCAACAGCCGCAGCCACCCTTTGAAGGGCCGGCAAAAATGATTCATGCGCTGACGCTTTATGGCGCCAGCAAATCAGCGCTGGAACGGGCGTCACTGGGTCTTGCCGCAGAACTGGATGGCAGTGGCGTGCACGTCAATGTCCTGTCGCCCTACAAAATCGCTGTCACCGAAGGCGCCTTGGAAATCGCGCGGAAAATGGTGGCCACGCATCCTCAATGGCTGGAGCCCGTCGAGATGATGGCCGAGGCCAGCTACCAGTTGATCAGCGGCGCACATCACGGCGTCGTCACGCACAGCCGCGCGCTGCTTCAATCCCTGCGCGCGCCGCTGCTGGCGCTGGATGGCGTCACCCGCATCGGAGACGGCTGGACGCTGGCAGTCCCGTCTTAGTGCAACGATGCTGCCACGGACGCCGCGCTGTCCAGTTCGATCTGATCAAATGTCCGGTCCAGTTCTGCCATGCTGACAGGCTTCGAGAACTTGAATCCCTGCGCGCTGAACTGATCGACGTCGGTTGGCGAACCCAGCAGGAATCCCTGCGCTGCATTGCAGACATGCTCCTGCAGAAACTCCAGTTGCTCCAGCGTTTCCACGCCTTCGGCAACTACCTTGGTCTTGAGCGAGCAGGCCATGGCAATGATGGCCTGTACCACGGCCGCGTCACGCTCGCTCTCGATCATCTTGGCGACGAAGGAACGATCAATCTTCAGGGTGGTGATCGGGAACTTGGTCAGGTAGGACAGGCTGGAGTAGCCGGTGCCAAAATCATCCACGGCCAGTGAAATCCCCAGGTCGCGCAGGCTTTGCATGCGGAAGCGTGCTTTCTCATCGCTGTCCATCATGACGCCCTCGGTGATCTCCAGCTCCAGCAGGCCGGGATTCATGCCGGTTTCGCTGAGCACGTTCTGCACCATGTCGACCATCTCGTCCTGCTTGAACTGCCGCGCCGACAGGTTCACCGCCATGATCAATGGATGGCCTGCACGCTGCTCCAGGATGTGCGCATCACGGCAGGCGGTGCGCAGGACAAATTCGCCCAGCGGGATGATCAGCCCGGATTCCTCCGCGACCGGAATGAACAGCTCTGGTGAAATCATGCCCTTGACCGGATCAATCCAGCGCGTCAGCGCTTCAACCGCAATGATGCGGCCCGTCTTCAGGCAAACCTGCGGCTGGTAATAGACCTGCAGATGATCATTGGCGATGGCGGCCCTCAAATCGGCTTCCATCATCACCATGCGTTGCGCAACGGCCTGCGCCTCGGCGTCAAAATGTTTGTGCCCGTGGCGGCCAGCGGCCTTGGTCTGGTACATCGCCGCATCTGCGTACTTGATCAAAGTGGCGGCCTCTTCGCCATCGTCAGGGAAGCAGCTCACGCCAATGCTGGGCGTGATGGCCAGTTGGTGCATGCCGATCTGGATCGGCGCTGAAATCGCCTTGACCAGGGTGTTGGCAATCAGGTCGCAGTCATTGCTGTCGCTCATGTCCGGCGTGACCACGATGAATTCATCGCCCCCCATGCGCGCTGCCGTATCCGATTTACGCAGGCTCTTCCTGAGTCGCTCGGCCACCACCTTGAGCAGCTCATCACCAACGTGATGACCCAAGGTGTCGTTGATCTTCTTGAAGTGATCGAGATCGAGCATCATCACGCCGACGCGCTTCTGGTTGCGCTTGGCCGATTCGATCGCGACATTGATGCGATCGTTGAGAAGGGCGCGGTTGGGCAGCCCCGTCAGTTCGTCATGCAAGGCGACATGGCGCGTGTATTCCTCGCGGATCTTGCGCTGGGTGATGTCGTAGGCGATGCCAACGAAACCGATGATCTTCTGATCGGAATCCCTCAGCGCATTCACCGCCAACTGCACCGGGAAGCGTGATCCGTCCTTGCGGATATAAGTCCATTCATGCTCCGCCGACTGGCCCTTGCGCGCTTCGTAGGCCAGGACTTCAAAACCCGGTTCAATCGTTTTTCCGTACTGCACCGACAGGTCCCGCGCCCGTGAGGCGACTTCATTCTCATCGTGCATGATCTGCAGCGGGCGTTGGCCAATCAGGTCGTCGCCGGTGTACATCAGCATGCGCTCTGCCGCGGGATTGAGGCTGGTGATGACGCCATTGGTATCGGTGGTGATAATCGAATACGGCGCTGCATCCATCATGGCCTGACGCAGGCGGTTGGACTGCGCCAGCACTTCTTCGGCGTTGCGTCGCTCGGTGAGATCGCGGGTGATCTTGGTGAATCCGATCAGCGTGCCATCCGCGTCATGGATCGCGCTCATGAGCACGCTGGCCCAGTAGCTGGTGCCATCCTTGCGAACGCGCCAGCCTTCTTCCTGGTAACGGCCTTTTTCGCGGGCCATCGCCAGCAGTTTTTCCGGCCGATCCTGCGCGATATCTTCCACCGGATGAAACCTTGAGAAATGCTTGCCGAGGATTTCGTGCGAGGCGTAGCCCTTGATGCGGCGGGCGCCCTCGTTCCACGCCACCACATGGCCATTCACGTTGAGGCTGATGATGGAGCAATCGCTGACATCCTCGATCATGCGACGGAACCGGCGTTCGACCATCTCCGTCGCTTTCTCCGCGTTGATGCGCGAGGTGATGTCCTGCACCTGAACGATGAAATGCAGCGGCGCGCCTTCCGGCGAGCGCAGCAGCGCAACATCAAGCTGCACATGAATGACCTGCTCGGTCTTGCTGAGGTAACGCTTTTCCATGCGGTAGCTCACCGCGCGGCCATGCAGCAGATCGCCGACATGGCGCAGATCACGCTCCAGGTCATCCGGGTGCGTAATATCCTGGAACGTTTTGCTCATCAGCTCCTGTTCGCTATACCCCAGCATCTTGCAGAGACTCTGGTTCACCATCAGCCAGCGGCCATCCAGATCCACCGTGGCCTGGCCATTGGGCGCATGCTCCACGCTCACGCGAAAGCGGCGCTCACTTTCATCCAGCTTGAGGTTGGTCTGCCGCAGCTGCAAAATCGTATCGAACAGTTCATTGGTTACCGCTGCCTGTTCCTGGCGCCCCAGGTCAACCGCCTTCAGCGCAGCCGATGCCTGCTTCGTGATGGGCCAAATCAATGCTGCGGTGACGACGGAGACGATCGCTGTTGCAGCCAGCATGATGCTGTCGAGGCGATAGAACGGCACCCAGATATTGGCGAGTTCCACTAAGTGGGTGGCGCCACAGCCGAGGATGAAGGTGCTGAACAGCCCGAAAATGAGCTTCTGGTCCAGCTCCGGATGGCGTCGCGCAAAGAAGTACAGGGCGACCGGGATCGACAGATAAGACAAGCCAATCAACAGGTGCGAGCCCGCCACAAGGCCAATCAATGGCCCCGACCATGATAGGCAATAACCGTGCGGAATGAAGCTTGTGGCGTTATCGAAAAACATGGGTATTGTCAGAGCGCCCCTGAGCGCTACCGTCCTTGACTGAGCAATGGCGCTACCCTACCGCCCTGCCCTGTGCCGCAAGTCCTTATTTCTATAGCCGGTCTCCAACAGCAGATTGGCGGCATAAAGTTTCACCCTCCGGCGCGCCGCTTTGCCCTGCTAGCGTCTCCAAGGGCTTAGAATGGCCACATATTCGTCATCGCGTTGGCGAAAACGAGGGGCAGGGAATGATTTCCTTCAGTTTCAGAAAATTTTCAACCGTGGCCGCCGTCCTGTGCCTGACGGCCTGTTCGTACATGCCCAAGTTCGGCATGCAGTCCGCCCCACCTCCGCCTCCGCCGCCTCCCAAGCCGGTGCGATCCATTGCGATCGTGAATATCGCCGAGCCGCAGTCCGAGCAGATTCTCAATGTGGGCACCGCGCTGGGCTCCAGCAGCGATACCACGCTGAGCCAGCCGCGCATCGAAAACAGCACGACCTATACGCAGATGCTGGCCGCGCGCAAAATCCTGTTTGCGCCGGATCTGGTCAAGACCTTGAGCACGGCACTGACGGATGCGGGCTACCGCGTCAGCTATCTGCCGGACCAGCGGGCGTTTGTGACCGCCGATGGCAAGTCCGAGGACTTCTCGCAGGTGCATACCGATGCCGACGCCATTCTGGTGATCCGCTTCACCGGCGCGGGTTATGTGTCCTCTCCGCTGGAACGCAGTTATCAGCCCTGGATCACCCTCAGCGCACGCCTGCTGCGCAATGGCAGCAAGGAAGAGATCTACTTCAAGACTTTCAGCGGCGGCTACCAGATGACAGCGGAATCCTCGGTTTCCCTGCCCTCCAGCTCACGTTATCGCTATCTTTATTTCCATGACCTGACGGCATCCATCGATCAATCGATCCAGGGGCTCAAGGAGTCGGTCAACGACATCGCCGTTTATCTGGGCAATGACCTGTTCCAAGGCGCACGCGCAGAGCCCCTGCCGCCACCGCCGCCCGATCCCAAGGCCGCGGCCGCCGCAACTGCGGCTCCGGACAATGTGCCCCAATCGAAATAATTAGGCAGCGTAAGCTGCTCAAACTTTAAGCAATTTTGCCGCTGCACTTGCTTCGCGGGAAAAAACCGCTACCGTGTACGCCGACGCACAGAAATCACAGTAATTTGGAGATCAGAATGGCTGAGAAAAAACTAAACCCGGCGCTATCCAAGCCCCTGCAGCCGAGCCCTGAGCTGGCCGCCATCGTCGGCGCTGCGCCGCTGCCACGTTCGGAAATGACCAAGAAATTGTGGGAGTACATCAAGTCCCATAACCTGCAGGACGCCAAGGACAAGCGCCAGATCAATGCTGACGCCGCGCTGAAGAAGGTCTTCGGCCAGGATTCCGCCAGCATGTTTGAAATGACCAAGCTGGTCAGCAAGCACATGAAATAAGGCGAAAGCCTTATGAAAAAGGGCGCCTCTGGCGCCCTTTTTCATGTCCGTACGTTTTATCGGTGACAGTTACCGGCGGGTGGCGGCACCAGCGCCTCCAAAGGCACTGCATTCGACATGACCAGCGTGCCAAGCGAATTGGGATGCAGCTGATCAACAAAGTAGTAGGCTGAATTCGGCGTTCCCGGGATCAGCGGACTCTCCATCGCCTTGTCGAAGTCAGCGATGCCTTCAACATCGGTTTGCGCCCTGATCCATTGATTGAGCTTGATCCGCTGCGGGTCCATCGTGGCGGCATTCCATGGCGCAATCGGCGTATTGCTGCGCGGCATGATGGTGCCGACGACCACGCACAGGCCCGCTGCATGCGCGCGCTCTACCAGCGAGCGGATGCCCGCAAAGACTTCTTCTGCCTGGACACCCGCGCTGAGATCATTGGTGCCTTCAAAGATCACGACGGAACGCACACCCGGACGCTGCAGCACATCGCGCTGGAAGCGCAGGACCGCGGGCGGGCCTTCGTATTCATTGCCCGGTGGACTGCCCGCAACCGTCACCGTGTTGCTGTTGATGCCTTCATTCAGAACCCCCATCGCAATGCCTGCACCTTGCAGACGCTGCGCAAAAAAATCCGGCCAGCGCGTGTTGGTTTCCGGAACGATATACGCACCATCGGTAATCGAATCACCAATCGCGACAATCGTGCCGGGACTTTGTGGCGCCAGCACATCGATGCCGCTGATGAAGAACCAGCCCAGCGTCGGCTGGATGAAGCTCAAGCCAGTGACATCACCCGTCACATCGCCTGCCGAAGGCAGGCTGACGTAATTCAGGCTGAACGACACCGCATGCCAGGTGATCGCGCCGCTTTCACCTTGCACATGCAACGAAATCGCGAGGTCATCGCCGTAGCTATACGAAAATGCGAGCGGATCGCTTACGGCTTCCGCGCCAGCCGCCACCGTGACGGAAGGGTTGCCGGCAAACAGGACCGGTGTATCCGTATTCGGCATCAAGGCCGGACCCGTCACCAGCAGGCTCTTTGCAATGCGAACCGGGCTGAAGATGACAGGCCTGTCACCCATCAGGTTGGAAAGTCGCACACGAATCTGCGTGCCCCCTATCGTGGGATGCACAATCATGCGAAAGCTTTGATCCACCGCATGGTTGTTGGGCAGATAGCTGGGAATGGGCGGCAGTGCCACGCCCTCGGGCAAAGGCAGCAGGCCGCTCAATGGCCCCAAGGGGTAAGGGCCGTAGGGCGCAGCGCCCCAGGCACCGATCCAAGCGGTCTTGTTGCCCGCTGAAACATCAGGCGACGATGATTGGCTGCAAGCCGATAGCACCAGCAATGCGACGCCCAGCAGCAAGAAATTTTTCCTGAAACATGGAATCTGCACAGTCTCTCCCTCGCATCTTTACGTGGGCCTTATGGAACTGCTGGCCCATCAATAACCGCAAGGAAAGCTTAGGTCAGATCAATGTCGCCTCTAGGGTCATTTGCTGCCAGTGACGGGGGTCGTGACGGCCAAACTTCAGGGGCTGATCGGCAATCCCGCCGGGGCCGCGGTCAGGTTGAAGCTGATGGCCACTGCATCCTGTACTTTCATCAAACCGCCGAGTGCCGAAAACGGAGTGACGCCAAAGTCACTCTGCCGCAGCGTGAATGCGCCATCCACCTTGAGCCGCGCAGCATCGCGCTCGACGTGCAGCATCACCGCCTGTGTGCGGGTGACGCCATGCAAGGTCAGTTCAACTTGGGCAACCAGCACCGGCCAATCCCCCTCGATGGCAACCGAGCGCAACCGCATCACCGGGAATTGATCGGCCTGCAATCCACGTTCGCCCAACATGTTCCTGCGCGTACCGGCGATATCGTCGGCAGAGCGCTCGCCACTGAAGCTGCCGCCGGTTTCCCTGCGGGCACTGCTGTCGTCCACCACCAGTTCCGACAGAGGCACGCGCAATTCAAAGCGCGCGTCGGCCGCCTGATCCGAAGGCACCGCGACATAGCCTTCGAATCGGGGCACGGTCAGCACATGGTTATGCCCCAGCCTGGCTGCCGCGCCCGCACGGAATACGTAGATGCGGACCTTGGAAGCCGCCGCGTCGACCGCGTAAACCGTGCCGGATTGCACCAGGGCCTGATATTCCGCCCGCAGATCCGCCGCAGCCTCCGGCACTGCGGCCACCGGCTGCGGCGCAGCAGTCTGGCAGGCCACCAGGGCAGGCAGCAGCGCGGCGGGCAGAAAGCGGAGCAGGCTCATGGCCCGAGTATAAAGCCAGCTTAATCCCTACGGACGAGGCTGGAGCGCAGGGGCGGTGGAAGCATGGGCCCCGACGAAATCCATAAGAATCCGAGGAGTGCAGACGTGGGCAGACTGAACAACAAAGTGGCGATCATCACCGGTGGCGCACGCGGCATGGGCGCGGCAACTTCACGACTGTTTGCAGCTGAAGGCGCGAAAGTCGTGATTGCCGATGTGCTCGACGCCGACGGCGAAAAGCTCGCCGCAGAACTCACGGGCAAGGCGCTCTTCGTTCATCACGATGTCACCAGCGAAGACAGCTGGAACAATGTCATCGCCAAAACCAAGGCCGCGTTCGGTGAAATCGACGTGCTGGTGAACAACGCCGGCGTGCTGCTGTTCAAGACGATTGCAGAAACCGCGAAGTCCGATTTCGAGCGCGTCATCAACATCAACCTCACCGGCACCTTCCTCGGCACCAAGATGGTCGGCGCGCAGATGACCGCGCGCGGCAAGGGCAGCATCGTCAACATCTCTTCCGCCGATGGCATGAAAGGCGCCAATGGCCTCGGCGCGTATTGCGCGAGCAAGTGGGCGATCCGCGGTCTCTGCAAGGTCGCCGCGATGGAATACGGCCACAAGGGCGTGCGGGTGAACTCGGTGCATCCGGGCGGCATCGACACCGCGATGGGCAATCCCTATGCAGAACCCAAGGAAAGCGTAAACAAGCGCTACACCATGGTGCCCCTGCAGCGCGTCGGCGAGCCGGATGAAGTGGCGCAGACCAGCCTGTTCCTCGCCAGCGATGATTCCTCCTATCTCTGCGGCGCGGAGATTGCAGTGGATGGCGGCATGCTGGTTGGTCAATACTACGTCGGCTTCCCCGGCGCACCGGGCGTCTGATGCACTAACCGTAGGAGCGCCTCTTAGGCGCGATTGGCGCAATCGCGCCTAAGACGAGGGTACGGATACCCGAGCTAGAACAACGCAGGAGCAGTTGTCGAGGCGCTCCTACATTTTGAGAAACAACTATGTCCAGCGACACCTCCACGGAACGCATCAGCCCCACCGCCTACGCCACCGGCTACATGTGGTACCGCCTCGGCATGTCGCATCCGGCACTGGTCACCGCGGAAGGCAAGCGCCTGGATTTTGCGTTTGGCCTTTTGATGAATGGCATCAAGCGCGTCAACGGCACGTCCTTTGACGCCTTGATGATCGCGCGGCACAAGGGCATTGATGCCCGCCTGACGCGCGCGATTGATGAAGGCCGCATCGGCCAGGTGATTGAAGTCGCCGCAGGCCTGTCGCCACGCGGCATCAATTTCGCCAAGCGCTACGGCAAGAAAATCACCTACATCGAAACCGATCTGCCGGCGATGGCTGCGACCAAGCGCAAGCTGCTGGAAAAAGCCAGGCTGCTGTCGGATCACCACCGCGTGGTTGAACTTGATGCCCTGATTGACAAGGGGCCCAACTCCCTCGCGGCCTTGATCAAGACGCTCGACCCGAACGTCGGCACTGCCATCATTACCGAAGGCCTGATGAGCTATCTGGACGAGGACACTGCGCGTGATGTCTGGCACCGCTTTGCACGTACACTGAAGAAATTTCCGCACGGCCTGTATCTCGCCGACATCTACATGCGCCGTGAAAACGCCTCCGGTGCCAAGGCCTTCGGCGCGGTGCTCGGACGTTTCGTCAAAGGCAAGATCCACGTTCATTTTGAAACCGCCGCGCAAGCGATCCAGACCCTGCGCAACGCCGGATTCCGGACAGCGGCGGTGCACGCGGCGCGTGACATCCCGGAAACCGTGGAAATCTCTTCCGTAAAAGGCTCGGAACGGGTGCGCGTCCTGGAAGCAACATCGTAAAGTAGCCCACGACTGCCGGAGCGCTGCACGATGCAACACATCATTGGAATCGACTGGCACGCCCTGTTCGTGCCGAATACCACACTCGCGGAAGTGGCCCTGCGCGGGACATTGATTTACCTGCTGCTGTTCTTCCTGATGCGCTTCATGCGTCGCGAAGCCGGGCAGATCGGCATTGCCGATGTGCTGATCGTGGTAGTGATTGCCGATGCCGCGCAGAACGGCATGGCCGGCCCTTACAACTCCATCACCGAAGGTGTTGTGCTGATCCTGACGATTTCCTTCTGGGATTTCGCATTGGACTGGCTCGGCTACCACGTTCCGGCGTTTGGCAAACTGATTCATCCCAAGCCGCTGCCCCTGGTCAAGGATGGCCATCTGCTGCTGCGCAATATGCGCCGCGAGCTGATTACCAAGGACGAACTGCATAGCCGCTTGCGCGAGGAAGGTCTTGAGAGCCTCGACCAGGTGAAATATTGCTATATGGAAGGCGATGGCAGAATCAGCATCATCCACAAGTAAAACCGGAGCCATCAAATGACGATTCATCTCAATGTGGTGCCCGTGGTGTCCCTGATCGCTGGCGTGCTGATCCTGGTTCAACCCAAATTGCTGAACTACATCGTCGCGCTGTACCTGATCATCATCGGCACCATTGGCCTGATTCACTAACCGGAATTCCGCCATGCCCCGCATCAATGTCGCCGATGACCTCGGCAGCTGGATGTCCCTGCAACCGGACATGGCGCCCGGCCTTGTCGCCCTCAGCGACGCCGTGTATGGACGGTCAAAGCTACCGCTGCGCGTGCAGGAAATCGCACGCATGCGTATCGCCCTGGCCAATGGCTGCGAGGTTTGCCGCAACGCGCGCTATGCCGAGGCGGCAGAAGAAAACCTCGACGACGCGTTCTATCAGCATGTCCTGCAATGGCCGACATGGGCGGGCTACAGCGCGCGCGAACGCCTGGCCGCGGAATACGCCGAAGGCTTTGCGCAGGATCACGTGGCCCTGCGTGACAACAATGATTTCTGGTCACGCATGAGCGCCCACTTTCGCGATGATGAAATCGTCGACCTGGCCTTGTGCTGCACGCTGTGGCTGGGCGCGGGCCGGACCATGCGGGTCCTCGACGTAGGGCAGACCTGCTCACTCACGATGAGCCGCAAACCCGCAAGCTAGGCCGCTGCGCCTAGCCCAGGCTGGCGTAGCGCACGCCGGTAAGCTTTTCGCATTCCGTCCACAGGCGCTGGCGAAGCTCTACATCCATGGCGGACTTGCACAGTTTCACCGGCACCGGATCGCCTTTCATCTCGCCGAAGCCATCGGGGCCGAAGAACATGCCGCTGCGCGCGGTCTTTGCAGCTGCCGCGTGCAGGATCGGCAAGGCACCACGGCCTGGCGGCTGGCTCATCCATTTCATCGCCACCCAGAAAGCCGCCGCTTCCGCATAGTCACGAAGACGACGGTGCTTCTCCTGCGCCCGCGCATTGCCCAATCCTGTGCGTGCAACGCCTGGATGCGCGGCCAGGGCCGAGATCGAGATGCCCGCCTTTTTAGCGCGCTCGTGCAACTCCATCGCCAGGACCAGGCAGGCGAGTTTGGCCTGATTGTACGCGCGCTGCGGCTCGTAGCTTTTCTCTGCCTGAAGATCCTTGAAATCAATGCTGCCGTGCCGATGCACCAGGCTCGACACCCACACCACGCGCGCCTCGCGGCTGCGCTGCAAGCTGTCCAGCAGCAGGCCGTTGAGCGCGAAATGCCCGAGCACATTGATGCCGAACTTCAGTTCAAAGCCATCGCTGGTCACGCGCCGCTCGAACGGCGGCAGGATGCCTGCGTTGTTGACCAGAATATCCAGCGGCTCGCCGTCCTCGCGCAAGGCTTCGGCGAAGTTCCTGATCTCCGAGAGATTTCCAAGGTCTAGTTGCCTGAACTCGACATGCACGCCAAACATGGCGGCACGGATGTTCTTGACCGCGTCTTTTCCACCTTCAACATTACGGTCCGCCAGGATCACCTGCGCGCCCATGGCGGCAAGGCCTGCTGCGGTTTCATATCCAAGCCCACTGGCTGCGCCCGTGACCAAGGCGCGCTTGCCCACCAGGTTGGACAGGTTCTTTCGGCACCAATCCAATGTTGTCATAGCATTCTCCTTTGCCTGTGGTGATGCCGACTGCCTATGGCGATGCCGGCGTCTGGTTCATCACCAAATTATTCGGAGCATGTAAAACACAGGAAGTTCCCGCCGGGGTGTACATCATGGCCACACAAACATTACAGGCCGTGCAGCCTGACACCGTCGCAGTACCGTCCTTGAATTTATTGACCAATTGCGGATCGTGAATCAATGCGCGGCCCATCACGACCGCATCAAAGCCGTCGTTCATCGCCTGCTCTACGCCCGCCAGTGATTTGGCCCCACCCAGATAGGCCAGGGGCATTTTCACCGCCGCGCGCACCTTGCGTGAATGCTCAAGAAAATACAGCTCGCGGAACGCCACCTTGGGCTCCCACAGCTTCATCAGGCGCGTGGCGAAGCGGATGATGCGGTTCTCCATCACATCGGTGGCTTCCTTAGGCATATTGCTGCCGAAGATGGTCCAAGGTGATTCAACATTCATGCCACCACTGAGCACGATCAGGTGCGCGCCTGCGGCTTCCAGCGCGCGGGCCACCTGAACGGCATCGTCCGCGGTGGCGCCACCCCTGGCGCCCTCGGTGACACAGATCTTGCAGATCACGGCGAGATCCTTGCCCACCGCATCGAGCACGCTGCGCAGCACCAGCTCGGGGAAACGCACACGCTCGGCGGCGGTTTTGCCGCCATATTCGTCACGCCGCTTGTTGTACAGCGGCGAAATGAACTGGCTCAGCAGGTAGCCGTGGCCCATGTGGATTTCCACCGCATCGAAGCCGGCAATCTTGGCGCGGCGCGCCGCAGCCACAAACTCGCCGACGATGCGCTCCAGATCCTGGCGGCTCATCGCCGTCTTGAAAAAACGGCCACTGATGACGCCCGGCGGGTTAAAGCCACCGGAGGAACTGAGCGGATATCGCGTCGAAAGATTGGGCACGAAGGTAAAGGCCCCGCCATGCGTGATCTGCGCGGAAACCGCACCACCTTCGGCATGCACGGCATCCGTCAGTACCCGCAGATGCGGGATGCTTTGCTCATCCAGCGTGACCTGATCTTCAAACGTACGGCCATCCGCACTCACCGCGCAGTAAGCCACCGTGGTCAGCGCCGCGCCACCAGCCGCCATGCGGCGATGATGTTCCACCAGCATTTTCGAGGGCACGCCGCCCTTGGCCATGCCTTCATTGGTCGCGGATTTGATGAAGCGGTTGCGCAGCTTCAGAGGGCCGATTTGCAGCGGCGCGAATGCAATGTCCTTTGCAGCAGAGAGCGTCATGTGGGCTTATGCTTGGGTGATGCGGATGATGCTTCGATGCTGCGGTTTTCATCGTTCGATAGCATCGTCCGTTTGTAGCGCACGGCAATCATCAATTTATAAATAGATGTCTTCAAGAATTTTATTTAATGTTTAATAACAATCTCTCCAGCGGCCTGACCGCCGGGCCGTAACACAGCGGTGGCACCTTAATTGCTGTGTTGTTCCCATCGCCCGCGACGAGCATCGCCATGAGTACCAGTGCCAGCAACAAGCGCAGCCCCATGACCGGATTGGTCCTCACCGCAGGCGGCGCGCGAGGGGCGTATCAGGCCGGCGTGCTCAAGCGCATCGCCGAGATCAAGGCGCTTCAGCGCGGGCCTTCGCCCTTCCGCATCATCGCCGGTGCGTCTGCCGGCGCCATCAATGGCGCGACGCTGGCCTGCCATCAATCCAGCCTGCTGCAGGGCGCAGAAACGCTGGCCACGCTGTGGGGCGCACTGACCTTCGACAAGGTCATTCGCTACGACATGCCGGCACTCGCCAGCACCGCGCGCAAGATGGTGATGGACATGGCACTCGGCGGCCTGATCGGCGGCGGGCGCCTGGATGCGCTGATGAACACCGCGCCGCTGCGCGCGTTCCTGGGCGCGCATATGGATTTTTCGGGCGTCGCCGATTCGGTGAAGCGTGGCGATCTTTATGCGCTGGCCATCACCGCCACCGGCTATCACTCCGGCCGCTCATTCACCTTTGTGCAGGGCGCCGAAGGGCATCCCTCGTGGAACAAGAGCCGTCGCGTGGCGCTATCCACGCCGATCACGCTGGAGCATGTCTGCGCGTCGGCAGCGATTCCGCTGGTGTTTCCGCCCGTACCTCTGACCGTCAACGGCGGCACTGCATTTTTCGGCGATGGTGCGCTGCGGCTGACCACGCCGCTGAGTCCCGCCATTCGCCTCGGCGCGACGCGGCTGCTCGCCATCGGCGTGCGTTGCGCCAACGTGGCCGATGATTTGCTGCGCACCGAAATGGCGGACAGCAGCATCACCGAAGCCGAGCACATGCAGAGGCCGCCGCTGTCGCAAATCCTCGGTGTGTTCATGAATGCGATTTTCCTGGATCATCTCGACGCGGATCTGGATCACCTCAAGCGCATGAATGACCTGATCTCGGCCTATCCGCCGCGCGTGCTTGGCAAACCCACGCATTCGCTGCGCGAACCGATGCGCATCGTCACGCCGCTATCAATTTCGCCATCCGAAGACATCGCCATCCTCGCCAAGACACTGGCGCACCGCATGCCGCGCGCGATCCGTTACATCATGGATGGCCTCGGCACCCCGGACGCCAAGAGCGCCGACCTCACCAGTTTCCTGCTGTTCGACTCTGCGTTCACGCGTGAGTTGATCCAGTTGGGTTATCGCGATGCATCGGGACGCGCGGATGAGGTTGAGGCGTTCCTGATGGGTGAGTAGGCTCGCTTCGCGAGCACTGCTCGCGGAGCCTGCGAACGCCCGCACAGGGATGTGCGGGCCGGACTTTCAGGTCGCGATGCTGTTGCGCCATGGATGGCAGAACGGTGGGTTTCGCTACGCTCTACCCACCCTACATGACTGCTCATCCCAGGAAAGCTTGCCCGCCATCAAGAGCGATGCTCTGCCCATTCACATACCGTGAATCTTCCGTGCACAGCGAAACGACGAAGCGGCCGATATCCTGCTCGCAATCACCCACACGATGGACCGGCACTGTCGAAACAAATGCCGCCGATTCTTCCGGGCGCTCACGCGTCCACCATTCCATCGCAGGCGAGTTGGCCAGCGGCAGGATGATGTTGGTGCGGATGTTGTCCTTGCCCCACTCGCCCGCGGCAGCGCGAGAGAGCGAACGGATCGCTTCCTTCACGGCAGCATAGGCGCCGTAGCCGCTCATGTCCCAGCGCTTGGCGGCCGGCGAGGCGAGATTGATGATGCAGCCGTCACCCTTGAGGTGCGGGTAGCACAGCTTCATCAGGCGAAAGGTTGCCAGTGGGCCGGATTCCCAACCGGCCGCCAGCGCTTCTTCGGTCACGCCATTGAGCGGGCCCAGCGGCACTTCCTGCGCGTTGTTGACGAGAATCTGCAAGCCACCGAAGGCCTTGACGGTTTTGTCCACGGTGTCACGCAATGACGTGGCGTCCTTGACGTCGCAGGCCAGCGCCAATGCCTTGCCGCCACGGCGCACAATTTCGGCAGCGGTCTTTTCCACCTTGGACAAGGTGCGGCCGGTCACGGCAACCGCAACACCTTCACCTGCCAGCGCATAGGCGATTCCCTGCCCCACGCCCTGGCCAGCACCGGTCACCAGCGCAACCTTTCCTTGCAGTCTTGCCATCGCACGCTCTCCTGAGTAGTTGTCCTGTGTTTGTCCCGAGTGTGGCGTCTGCCGCCGGAAAGTGTCCTGATCCGCCTGAGGTAGTCTCCCGGCCACTTTCGAGATAATCTCGTTTCCACGTGGATGCGCATGACGGGATGCCCCCTATTGGCGAATATTCACCCGGCAGGCCGGCTTTGGCTGCCGATTCAACTGCAGGGATCTATCTTGAGCACTTTGAGACTCGAACAGGACGGCGACGATACCGAAATCATTCGGGCCACGTTCCGCTCGGTGGTACAACACGGCACGATGCTGATTGGCAGCATTTGCCTGTTCGATGCGATGATGTTTTACAGCGTCAACGACTCACAGTGGTGGTGGGCGCTTTGTGTAGGCCTGTTCTGTTTCCCGATGTATTACTTCATGGACTGGAAGCGGCCATTCCCGGTGTTCATCGCCGCGCTGGCCATCACCCTGTCGATCACCATCGCCTACTGCGTGCACATTGCCCTGCGTTTTGGCGTCGGCATCAATTTTCACTACAAGCTGATTGCCATCATTCCATTAATCGCCGTGAGTGGGCGCTTGTCGGAACGCGCCAAATGGTTCTGGATCATTGCGAGTACCCTGGCGATCGTGGCGCTTGACCATCGCATCGTGACGCAATCCGCCGTGATCGCGATAGATACACCGGTCGAAGTATTCATGCGCGCGCTCAATTTTGGCATTCCCATTGTCACGATTGCTGCGCTGTTCATGTACTACTTCAAGTTGGTGGCACGGCAGCAGGCCCTGCTCAAGGAGCATGCAACCACCGATCCGTTGACCGGACTGATGAATCGCCGCCGCCTGCGTGAAGTCTGGACACAGGCCGAACATGACGGCCGGCGCGGAAGCTTCCCGTTGTCTATCGTTCTTTGCGATGTCGATCATTTCAAGGCGATCAACGACAACCACGGACATGAGGCAGGCGATGAAGTCCTGAGGAAACTGGGGCGGCTCATCCCGGGCGAAGTGCGCATCGGCGACAGTGTCTGCCGTTGGGGCGGGGAGGAATTCCTGTTGCTGCTGCCGCATTCCGACCAGGCCAGCGCCGCTGCGACCGCTAATCGTATCCGCGAGACCATCGCCGCGACGCCACTGTCCATCGGCTCGCAGACGCTGAACGTCACCGTCACCATGGGTGTTGCGACGCTCGTCGGCAACGAAAAATTCGAAGCCGCGGCACATCGTGCCGATGTCGCGCTCTACGATGGCAAGAAAGCTGGCCGCAACCGGGTTGTTATCGCCGAGTCGTACTACCCCGATGTGGTTTCCGCAGCCTAGAAAATCCTCGGCAGGAAGCGCGGCACGCGCTTTTGGTACGCGGGATAGCCGGGATATTTTCCGGCCTGGATGCTCTCACTCAGATTGGAGCTTGCGCGGAACAGCATGATCAGCAGCAGGCTGCCGGCAACCGTCCAGTTCAAATGGCCGCTCGCCGAAACGCTGAACAGGAAGAAGGTAACCCACAGGGCCTGTTCGGCAAAATAATTCGGGTGGCGTGAACGCGACCACAGGCCGCTGCTGATGAAGCCGTTGGCGTAGTCACCATCGAGACGCTCGCCCATCTGCATGCGGCGCTTCTTCTCACGCTGGAATTTCTGCTGCTGCTCATCGGCGATGGTTTCCATCAGCACGAAGCCGAGATACAGCGCGGCGATGGCGTAATCCACCAGCGTTGGCTCGCCCGTGCCATGCAGCAACACGATCGGCAGCGCCAGTCCCATCAGCAGTGCATTCTGATAAAGCGAGATGAAGCCCAGATCAAACAGCGCCCACATCAGCGGATTGCCGAGGCCCGGCATCTTGCGGACGTGTTCCCAGCGATAGTCTTCATTGCCGGTCCAGAATTTCCAGCTGTAGCCGCCGTGGCGCGCAAAGTTGAAGGTGAGGCGGATGCCCCACACCGTCGCCACGCTCGCCGCCAGCACCATGCGTGGCTCCATGCCGCCCTGCACGGTAGCGATCCAGGCATACATCACCGGCACCAGGCTCCACAGCTTGTCGACCTGCGAGAAGTTGCGCGAGATTTCACCAACAATGAAGCACAGCGCGGCCACCACCAGCATTACTTTGGTGACGCTGCAGAACAGCAGCTTCTGCGCGTCGGTGACGTTCAGGTCTACTTTGAGTGCGAGCAGGCCAATCACGATGATCGTGGCGATATAAAGAAGCGCAGACTTCAACATTGTTTTCTCCGTAAACAACAACGCCGCCCGTAGGCGGCGTTTTCATTCAACTCTTCTTAAGCAGCAGCGCCTAACTGCGCAGGCTTCTGCTTGGCCTCCGCCGCAATCACCTTGGCGGCGACATAGGCAAATGTCATCGCAGGCCCCAGTGTTGAACCTGCACCCGGATAGGTGGCACCCATCACCGGCGATGAGGTGTTGCCGGTGGCGTAGAGACCGGCGATCACGCTGCCGTCTTCACGCAGCACACGTGCCTGCGCGTCGGTGACCAAGCCACCCTTGGTGCCGATCTCGCCCGGATACATCTGCACCGCGTAGAACGGTGCTTTCACGATAGGACCGAGGCAGGAGTTGGGCTTGACGCTCGGATCGCTGTAGTAGCGGTCAATCGAGGTAATGCCTTTGCCAAACTGTGGATCGACGCCCTTCTCTGCGAAACCATTCATGTCTTCGACGGTTGCCCTGAGGCCATTCACGTCAACGCCAATTTTCTTGGCGAGTGCATCAATGCTGTCAGCCTTGAAATAAACCTTGTCGAGCCAATCCTTCGGCAGGCTGGCATCGGGTTCGATCTGGCCCGGCAGGAAAATGCCCATCGGATACTTGTAGCGGAAGGTCGCGTCAAAGATCAGCCAGCACGGCACGGCGCCGTTGCCCTTGGCATGGTCGGCGTACATGGCATCGCGGAAATCCGGATACGGCGCGGCTTCGTTGGTGAAGCGCTTGCCCTTGCTGTTGACGGCCACGCAGCCCGGCATGCCGCGTTCGATGAACAGCGTGATCTGCTGTGCAGCGCCCGGCTTGCGCACGGTTGGTGAGCCCCAGACCTTGTCCATGAAATTGAGCTGGGCACCAAGCTGCTGGCCGGCACGGATGCCATCGCCATGATTGATCGGTGGCGCAGCGGTCCAGTCGGTGGTGGTCGGCTTGGCCAGATACTGTTCGCGCATGTCCTGGTTCGATTCGAAACCACCGCAGGCCAGCACTACGCCGTGGCGCGCGCCGAAGCGCAGCTTGCGACCTTTCTGCACAACGTTGACGCCAACGACACGGCCGTTCTCGGTGATCAGCGACTCCAGGCCCGACTCAAGAACCAGCGGGATATTTTTCTGCATCATCGCGTAGCGCAGAGCGGACACCATGCCTTGGCCGAGCACCTGGCGACGATCGCGATGCGTCTTCAGGCGCCAGCCGATATCGAGCCAGTACTTGAGCAGCATCTTGATGGTCAGCATGATCCAGCCTGGCGAGCGCGAGAACAGCACATGCGCTTCACGCTGCGTCATCGCGATACGACCCATCAGCAATGTGCCCTTGAAGGCTTCGCGCTGGTTGTCGAACTCAGCCCCGAGCTGCGAGGCATCAAAGTCGACCGGCTCCATCGAACGCTGGCCATCCTTGCCGCCGGTCTTGTTCGGGTAGTAGTCCGGGTACTTCGGCACGTTGGTGTACTTCACGTCGAAGTGCTTGCGCAGGTAGCGCACCATTTCCGGTGCGTTCTTCAGATACGCTTCGAGACGTTCGACCGGGACATCGGGACCGATACAGGTCTTCAGGTAGGTCAGCGCTTCATCGTACGAGTCGCTACCGCCGTTGGGCGCGATGTCGTCATTGCAGGGAATCCAGATGCCGCCGCCGGACACCGCCGAGGTGCCGCCGTACTTGTCGGCTTTTTCCAGCACCACCGACGACAGGCCATGCGACTGCGCGCACAGCGCAGCGGTCATGCCACCGCCGCCTGAGCCGACGACGATGACGTCGAACTGTTGGTCAAACTTGTCTGAACTCATGCTCTCGCCCCGATCCCACTTTTATCTTTTCTAAATAGTCCCGGGCATGGATGTCCGGGTCTTGTACAGGATGTACATACTCAGGATTTCTTCATCGTTAGATGAAGAAATCCGTGTTGTCACGGCCCAGCAGGAAGCCACCGAAGTTGCGTCCAAACTGCTCAGGGTTGTTCGCGTAATGGCCGCGCGCCGCCATGATGTCGCTCATGTAGCGATGCAGCGGAAAGTCGAGGAAGATGCCGCGACCACCGCAAGCCGAGAACAGCTGGTAGGCGTGTTTGGCGCTGCGCTCAACGACCTGCGATGCCTGGTGACGGAACAGCAGGCGTTGCTTGATGTCATCCAGCGGCTGGCCGGCGCGAACCTTGCTCATCAGCACATCGAAGTTGCGATTCAGGATCAGCTTCATCTCGTCGATGGCGAGCGCGGTTTCAGCAGCAGCGAGCTGTGCCGGTGCCTGTTCCGACGTCTTGTTGCCCATGTCGCCAACGCGAACCTTGGCGAATTCGAGGAAGGTATCGAGCGCGCCCTGCAGGCCGCCGATCGCTGCAGACGAAACCGCGCGAACGAAAATCTGGCCGAATGGCAGCTTGTAGAGATCGGAAGTGAAAGTGTCACGGCCCGGGTTGGTGCCCATGAAACCATCGCTGGCCTTGTGCGTGCGGTATTCCGGCACGAACACGTCCTTGACCACGATGTCCTTGGAGCCGGTACCCTTCAGACCCATCACGTGCCAGGTGTCGACGATTTCGTAGTCGGACTTCGGCAGCAGGAAGGTGCGGTACTCCGGCGGCTGGCCGGGGTTGAAGATCAGGCCGCCGAGGAACACCCACTGGCAATGATCGATACCGCTGGAGAAACCCCAGCGACCGCTGAACTTGAAGCCGCCTTCGACCGGTGTGACCTGACCCTTGGGCATGTAGGTCGAGGCGATGAGGGTCTTGGGATCCTTGCCGAACACATCCTGCGCGGCCTTCGGATCAAACAGCGCGATCTGCCAGTTGTGCACGCCGATGACGCCATAAATCCAAGCGGTGGACATGCAACCTTCGGCCAACGTCATGCAGACGTCATAGAACACCTGCGGGTCCATCTCGTAACCGCCGTACTGCTTGGGCTTGAGCACATCAAACAGGCCGAGGGCCTGCATGTCGGCGACGGTTTCATCCGGCACCTTGCGATCACGCTCGGTCTGCGCTGCGCGCTCCTTGAGTTTGGGCACCAGATTGCGGGCGCTTTGCACCAGCGACTCAGCGGTAACGGTGTTCGACTTGGCTTGCATGAAAATCTCCTGCGCGCCCACAGTTTGCGGGCCTTTTTATGATGAGGAGAGGTTTTCATACAGGCCCTGCAAGGGCATCCCCCAAAATGATTAGTGCAGGACGGGATTTCTGGGGCTTTGGGCCTGATTTTGAGGCGCTTTTGCGGCCTTTTCTGCGCTTCGCGGGCTGCCGCCTGTTGGTCTTGGAGGTGGCGTATTTCGCGCTGAGGCGCGAGTCACTTTTCTTTGGCCACGCAAAGAAAAGTGACTCGCGCCTCAGCGCGGAATGAAAGACCTCAGGGAAGAACAGGCAGCAGCCCGCGAAGCGCGTGCAAACCAAAGACGGTGGGTTTCGCTACGCTCCACCCACCCTACGTCAGTCAAAAAGTGGGCT
>Ga0116227_10000651_pt1 | contig 70006 bp, 60 predicted proteins | sample S1TSphgellanicum_FD_89693 | JGI IMG/M metagenome (GOLD analysis project Ga0116227, IMG submission 89693) | Host-associated microbial communities from peat moss isolated from Minnesota, USA - S1T2_Fb - Sphagnum magellanicum MG | ecosystem: Host-associated > Plants > Peat moss > Unclassified... | reverse complement strand
TTTTGATACAAAAAAAAAAAAAAAAAAAAAAAAAAAAAAAAAAAAGCACTGCTTGGCCGTTCTGTCCATAGGATGATGGGAGGCATTTTTTTCATCCAGCTCTTCTTGACCTTGCGTTAAACCAACGTTGTACACCATAGTCAACTTTTTTTTGGGGCTGCTGACCTTTGACCTTTAGTTCTTTTTTGTCAATCCTGATCTCCATACTACCCTCCCACCCAGCTACCATATTGACCTAGCTACCATACGAACCTACGTCTTGGTGCTACCTACCTACCAACTAACAACTAATCATCTACTTACCTTTTATCTTTTCCTGGTTAAACCTCTATTTCTTGGCAAAACCTTTGTTTAAACATTTATCTCGTAGTAAATTTCTATCCTTTTTTGGCTAAATATTTATTTATTAATAAAACCTTTATTTTTTCATGGTTACATTTTTACTTCTTGACAAAAAAATTCTATTTTTTGACTAAATTTATATTTATCAATAAAACTTTTAGCTTTCAACAATTTTTTTTTATAGTAAATTTTAATTTAAAATAAATTAACTTCTATTTTTAAGCTAAATTTATATCTCTCTTAACAAAAGTTATATTTCTTTTTATTTTAATCTTTATGAAGACTTTTAAATTTTTTGATAGATTCAAATGTGAGTCTAAAATGAAAACCATGGAAGGATAAGGAATTGAGGGCATGCTCCTTAGTTCGTAGCATTTCAGGGGTAGAGGGGCGTGTTAGAATTTCAAGATAGGGACTAAGACAAGTGATTAGCAAGTCAATTATTTAGACAAACTTGCATAAACCAAACAACAAGTTGGTTAGTGTATAGTTGAAACACATTTGATGCACAAACAAACCATGGGCAAACACGGAATTATGAGATTCGGCATGGCCCGAACTTAATGAAGTCATCACCTTTTCCCTTATAGTATTTTTTGTGTCTGGCCATGAGACCGACATTCAAATGTAATTTTGTTCCAGGACTCTCATGTTGGGAGTCCTAAAATTGAGACTCCCACGATTTTGAAAGCCCATAACTTCTTTTGTAAACTTCCAATTGAAATGAGGTTTAAAATGAAGTTGTAACTCCTGTCAAGAGCTTTCCAATTATATGTGGCATGTCACTTTCACATCAATAAATTGGGATGATTTTTGACTTTTAGTGATTGGGAGTCAAATTGACAATTTGACTCTCAACCTTTATTTTGGCCATAACTTATGTTTTAAGTATCCAAATGGATCATGCGAACCCATTTTAGACATACAAGTTCTAAGAGCTTTACAATGATATAATAAACTTTTCAATCTAATGAATTTTGATCCTTATAATCGCCTTTTCAAATTTTGAGAGTCAATTGGGATTTTAACTTTCAAAAAGGGAGTTCACTTGAGAGTGAGAGTTCATTTCCTCACACTTTCTTACACTCTCAGGAGCATGAAATGTGATTCCCAAGCTTCACTTTTGACTCGCACTTTCACAAGCCTTTGTTTTAGTCGCGAACCCAAGGTTGAGGTTGTGACACAATGGATTTTATGAAGACAAGAAGTTCCAAACATTTAAAAACTACTAGACAAAGTTCTTGAATCATAATGAATGTTATATTTTCAAGGATCCCATACACCTCACCAAACATTTTAAAAGAATTTTCACTACATAAATGAGCCAAAACAACAACCTCAATCTCCAAAAAGATTGTTAAAATAAAATGAGTGTTTCATTTAAAATGAGATGCATTCAACTATTGACATAATCATTCAAAAGTACGAAAATTCAACTTGATGTGTTGTTTAAACATGTTTTCTAAATATGAACCCATGAGTTGCTTTTGCATGAAGCCTTTAATTTGATCATAAATCCATGATGTGCATATGTGAAAAATGAGCTTTTTCATTTGTTGGTTGGAAAAAAAAAACACAATTTCAACATTTTCATGTTGTTCCAAAATTATAACATGAAGTAGTACCAATTGAAGCGCATACAAATTGCCCATAAACACATGGTTTGATGATTTAAACTCAAGAGACATTCAAAACAACAAACCTAAAAAAACTAGGTGTATGACAATGAAGAGTCAATGTGTATAGTGAAATGAAAAGATAAAGCAAATATTGCAACTTATAGGCCAAGTTTTCTTTGTACACACAACTTTAAATCTCCTCCCACCATCGACTTTTTTGAGCTTGATCTATGGGTTAACTTTTATTATCTTAGCCCAACTCTTTCTTGGGATGATTAGACAATTTAAAATGCCCTTTAACATCCATGAAGAAACGATTTTTTTTCCTTTGTGATGGTTTAATAACATCAATTATGGATGATTTTATATGTGATGCCAACTTTTTCCTCTCATAGTGTGACAACCGATGTCACACAAGCAAAAGTACCAAGCAAATGTACATACACTTGTGACCAAACAACACTAATTGATTTAACATCCATGAAGAAAAATGATTTGTTTCTTTGCAATGGCTTGATTAATGTCAATTGTGGATGATTTCATCCATGATGCTAGCTTTTATTATTGAAATGTGACACTCCATGGCACACAAGTAAAGGTACCATGCAAATGTACATACATTTATATCTAGACAACACTAATTGAATTTCTTCTTTGTAATGGCATGATAATGTCAATCACAGATGATTTCATCCATGATGCCAACTTTTCCTATTGTAAAATGTAGCGACCTAGCACAAATCAAAGGTATTGAGCAAACATACATAACCTTTGTAAGCATACAAACAAACACTAATTGAAGAAATGAATTATTTCTTTTAAATAATAGAGTTAGTCATGGATGATTTCATCCATGATGCTGTCGACTTTTCCTATTGTAATGTGACCCCCATGATGCACAAGCAAAAGGTACAAGCAAAACATACATACATCTGTAACCGGACATCCAGTGATCGATTTAGCATCCATGAAGAAATGAATTGTTTCTTTATAATGGTCTGATAACATCAATCGTGGATGATTTCATCCGCGATGCCAGCTTTTTGCTATTGTAATGTGACGCCCCATGGCGCACAAAGCAAAGGTCTTGGGAGGCGAGAGAAGAGAGAGAGACAGTAGGCGAGGGTTTGTTGAGCGCCATCGCCATTCCGGGTGCTCAGCGCACGGATTACAACTCTCGGGGCGCAGGAAGGCGCGGCGAGAGTGGGGTCCAGCTGTGTGTAGCGTCAGGGGTGGTGTTCGGGGAGGGTGGAAAGCAAACGGCAGAGAAAAAGAAGAAGAATAGAACAAGAAAAGTTTTATGATAAAAAAGGAGTTTGATAACTGGATGGGAGGGAGAGTGAAGGAAAACAAAAAGGGTGGTGGAAGAGTGCACGTCGAGGCGCGACTCCTTGTTGTGGAAGGAGCCGGAATATATCGACTATTGTTTTGAGCTTTGAGGAAAATGTTGCGGAGGACAACGAGGAGAATAGCTAGGAACCGACGAAAGGCTTGTTATATTGGAAACGGGGGTTGTATGTATGAAGAAAGGCTGAAATAGGTTAACGCTTTTTGGGATAAGGGAAGGAAGAAGTTAGGGGCTGTCGAAGGAGGAACGGAGATGGCGATGTGTTGTGCAGTAGGTAGATGATTGCTTCTAGAAATCAATTTGTAAATTTGTCGTTAGTGAGGTGAAGGAACTCGGTGCAAAGAATTGGCGGTAGGAGACGAAGTGAGAGAATAGAAAGCTGCAACGGCGGACTTGTCATTGAATTCAACACGGGAAGCAACAGGTCTGTGAACAAGAGTACAGAAAACAGGTGTTTTTTTTTTTTTTTTTCCCGGCTCGTCATTGCCAAGGGCTTGATGGAACCACGAGTGGGCAACAAGTACAGGCTCGGGCGCAAAATCGGAAGCGGGTCATTCGGCGAGATCTACCTAGGTGAGTGTTTTTCCACCGATGACGTTAAGAACTCTGTTTCCTTTGTGTTTGTCCGAAATTAGAGGTCTTCTTCAATCACATGTGCTGAGAGTTGGACTTCTTCAATCACATCCCCCGCCCCTTGTGATACTGTGAAGGGTTTCATGCAGGATCACAGACGGATCTTACATTAGGTTTTGGTTTTCTTTCAGGCCATGTGGCATTGACAAAAGTGTGCTTTTTTGCAGGGGTGAATGTGCAGACCAATGAAGAAGTAGCGATTAAGCTGGTAAGTGCATGCCTTCTTCAGATGCCAATTGACAGTCTTGGATGGCAGGCTTGCAACTGCAGCCAGCCTTTACAGGTTGTAATAGATGTGATTCCCAAACAAATGGCACAGGATTTGTATGATCAGCTGGATTTGAAATCTTCTTATGCATTGAGTGTGAGTGGATCTATAGGTTCTTAGCTGTATAGTATAATCAAGTGGCAGAGTGAAGTTGGGCATCAAGGATTTCACTGCCTTTCATAATTAGGGCACATTGATCTTGCACTGGTTCATATGCTCTTGCTCTCTGAGAATTGGGGTTTCATAACTCGCATGCCTGTTTTGCAGGAGAGCATCAAGACAAAGCATCCACAGTTGCTCTATGAGTCCAAGCTTTACAGGATCCTTCAGGGAGGAAGTGAGCATCCATCTTGTTGAGAACAGCTATGGCTTGTCTCTGTTGTATTTGTTCAACTGTGTGTCTGCTGCTATGGTTCAAACTGCTCTTCATTTTTTTTCAGAGTTTTTAGCATTGGGTAGTCTCTTTGTCCTGTTTGGCAATGTGTAGTCATACTTCAAAGTTCCATAATCTCATTATCAGGTGATATCTCAATTTTATTCAGGTTGGCTCAAATCATAAGTTTGAAGAAGTTCTCCATCCTTATGTGGATATGTGTTTTGGGACTGTATCATAGGAGATTGACTGTCCTGCTTTGTTTCTGCAGCTGGGATTCCAAACATCAGGTGGTTTGGGGTTGAGGGGGAGTACAATGTTTTGGTTCTTGATTTGTTGGGGCCAAGTCTTGAAGATCTGTTCAACTTTTGCAGTAGGAAATTTTCCTTGAAGACTGTCCTCATGCTGGCAGACCAGCTGGTATGTTCCTTGCAGTGAGGTTGTTTGGGCCAATATGAGTTCCTTGCAGTATGCTCCTTTCAATCTTTTACTTCTATCTTGATTCTGCTAGGTTTAGTCCTTTTGTGCATATATGGTGGCCTGGGCAGCTCTAAAGTATTTGGCACTTTTCAGTGGTCTGCATCAAGGGTGACAAGTCCTCTTGTGGATTTGTTATGTCAAAGACTGGTGGATAAATCTGAGGGTTTCTGAAATGGTTAGAATAGTAGGCCTAAAGAGCATTTACATTGCAGATCAACAGGGTCGAGTATGTTCACTCAAAAAGTTTCCTCCACAGAGATATCAAGCCTGATAACTTCCTTATGGGCCTCGGCAGGCGAGCAAATCAGGTATGCTGTTTTACTAGCTAAAGTAACAAATGAAAGCATAGTGCATATTTCTACTCAGGTCTGCAGTTGAGTTCATGTTAAAATAGGAGATCTGGGCAGCTAAAAGATGTTCAGCGACCATGCTGGTCATGGTTGCTGAGAACTGTAATTTTTCCAGGTTTACATCATTGACTTTGGCCTTGCAAAAAAGTATCGTGATCCAACAACCCATCAACACATACCTTACAGGTTAGGGTTTCTTCTGGACTGAATTGCAGATTTCTGTTTGAATAGAGCCTGTCCGATGACTTCACTGAGATAGAGTTAGTTGGTCCTTTTGGATTTTGCTGCCTGTGAATGTTCAGATTGTATTTGTTGATACCTAATATTTCTTGTCAGCCTCCAGTCTTGTCGGCCTCCAGTGTGGACATACCTTTTTTTCTTCCTGGTGCCTTGCCTAAAGAGTTTAAGTTTAGCTGCATGCGTGCAGGGAAAACAAGAACCTAACAGGCACAGCCCGCTATGCAAGCATCAACACACATCTTGGGATTGGTCAGAATCATTCTGGACTTGTTTGAAGTGTTTTATTTTCCTGGCTGAAGTTCTATATTAGGTATTTGTTGATACCTAATTTCTTGATGGCCTCCAGTCTGGGCATACTTCTTTCTTTTCCTTGTGCTTGAGATTCCTGTTCTCTATGAGACAACAAGTTTCACCCCAACATGTCCATAATGTATGCTTTTGTGTTTCTCAGAACAGAGCAGGAGGGATGACCTGGAGTCTCTGGGCTATGTGCTTATGTACTTCTTGAGGGGCAGGTTAGTGTGTTCTAAGTTGTTTGCATCTGATTTCTCTTCAACATTTTGTTTATCGTTTTCCCCCCTTTCTTTGGTGTAGGGTGCTAGCCAGTATGCTAGCTGAGTCTTCTCATTGCTTGTAGAGTTGCAACAGAAACTTAGTACCATCCGGTGGCCACCAAATACTTAAACCATCTGGCAACCACCAGATGGTTTCCTATCTGGTGGCCATGAGACACATAAGGCATCTGGTGGCTGCTGGATGCCTTCCCAATCTGGTGGCTGCACCAGATGTGTTTGCAATCTGCTGGCTGCAGGATATGTAGGGCATCTTGTGGCCACCAAATGTTTTTCCTAGGCTAGTGGTTACACTGGCCTATACCACTGATAAAGTCAGTGGCCAAATTGTGATAGAAAAGTTGCCATCATACATGTTATTGTGGATGGTCAGTGAACAAGTGTGAGACTGTCAATGCTGTTCATACTGCTAAGTTTTTATGCTCCACTTTGAACTATTTCCTCCCTTCCACTTTGCCTCTTCTTCCTTGTTTTTTAGTCCCTGTCTATAGTTTTTCTTTGACTTAAAAGGAAAAGTTTTTTGCCTGGTTCTGGTTACTATTTTATCATGCATATGGAGATTCCTCAATACTTTGGATCTCTCTTCAACAAGCTGTGTTCTTTGTGATGATGGATTGTGTTCTGTCAAACTCTTTTTCTGCTGTTGGTTGTGGTAGCCTACCCTGGCAAGGATTGAAGGCAGGGACAAAGAAGCAGAAGTATGAGAAGATCAGCGAGAAAAAAATGTCAACTCCAATTGAGGTAAAATGTTTAAATGTCTGTCAATTCTGCTAATGTTCTGGTTATTTTCCATTTCCTCAAGTTCCTTTTGTGCTTTTAGTGAGCAGGTATAGTTTTCTGGCAGTAAAAAGATTGATGCCTCTCTAGTCAAGAGAGGAGGAAATGGCATTGATGGGGTTACCAAACATGCAGGTGCTTTGTAAAGCGTATCCATCAGAGTTTGCTTCCTACTTCCATTACTGCCGCTCGTTGCGCTTTGATGACAAGCCAGATTATGCATACTCAAAGAGAATTTTTCGAGATCTCTTCATTCGTGAAGGTATTTTACAGGTTGAGGAATGTGTTATACTGCAAAAATATGATTTTGGGATGTTCTGTAATTGTTAGATGAGCCTCCAGCTACTGAAGAAGAGAGTGTCTATCACCTGTGACAGGAGATTCCCTGTTATGCTTCTTCTGCAGAGCTTACACTTAAACTCTTTCTATTCAGATTTTCATTTGACTGATTTGTTATGTGATCTTCATTGTACAAAGTTAAACTAAAGTCAGGCAAATAAATATGCTGAAAACTGTAGTCTTTTTTTCTTGATCTGGAATGCTTGGTGCAAATCTACTTCTTACCGGTAAACCTTTCTGCAGGGGTCACCTCATGCCTGTTTGCGTTGTGTCTTCTAATTGATGGTATCTCAGCTCTGCAGACTGTTATATGTCTTTTGAACAGGTTTTCAATTTGATTATGTGTTTGACTGGACCATTCTGAAGTATCAACAATCGCAGACTGCAGGTGCCCCACCGCGAGCAATTGTAAGTCTACTAGGAATGGTGAAGTCTCAATGAAGTACCAAGCTTTCTACTGTTTCTCAGAATGCAAGTTGTGGTTCTGGAAATGTCATGGCCATGAAACAAGCACCTAAAAGATGCAGAATTGCCTGGTATGATTTATGGTTGTATTATTTCTGTCAGGCTGCAGGCACAAGTGGTGGTGCAGCTGGTGCTGGTGGTGTGTCAGCAGGTGTGTGCTTTTGATTCTCTAGATACATTTTCATGTGTGTTTTTGGGTAATATGTGAGTCTGTTCTTCGTATTGGGCTACATTGCAGTGTGGCATCAATGTTTTATGCTGGTTCTTTCAATCAGGATGTGATTACTTTGAAGTGAACTTCTTTCAAGAATCTGAGTGTACTGGTTGTTGCAGGAGGCCAGGACCTCCAAGAGATCCAGCGGAATGGTGAGACTGCTGAGGGTAGCCGCCGCAGGCTCTCAGCAGGGGGTCTGGCTTCAGGATCTATGGAGGCATCAAAGCACAAGAGTTCAGCACCTGATGATACAACTACAAAAGAAGTAAGTTTCTTACTATTCAGTGTTTCTTGTTGGACGTATCATTTATTCAGATAGTTGTGGGCATTGAAAACCAACTCCCATCTGATTCAGCAGCGAACACAGGAAAGAGTGTGAAACTATGTTCACAATTGGTCAGACCACCTTTGCCTTTTAAGGTAACAGTTTCAAAGTTTTGGCCCTATTGGTAGCTTGGGATGTTGACATTTTGAACTCTGGGTGAACGAGAGCCACTGACATTTGGTTTTTGCGCAGGGGGGCCTTAGTGGTATGGCAGAACCAGAGTGTGTGCCCTCATCATCATATGCGCAAGGTGGAAGTTCCTCAAGGAGAGCAGTCATTTCAAGCAGCAGGCCAGCAGGTTCAACAGAAGTTGGGGACTCTTCACGCAGTTTGTCCAATAAGATAGGCCGAATCAGCTTGCGTGCATCTGGAGTGCAGCAAAGCCCTCTGGTGGCTTCAGCTGAGCCAAAGAGGATGGTAACTAGTCGTCATCAGTCATCCAACACAAGAAATTATGAAGCTGTTCTCAAAGCAGATCCATCTCTTTCTTTAGAGCTGGAGTAGAGGCAATAATTTATGCCAGTTAAGTGGTTGAGAGTGGCTTGTTGCCCACCTCCTTCTTAACCTTTGTGTGATTGCCCTCTGTTTTTAGCAATTGTGGGCTCTGTCAGGCACACAGTCCAGGTGGATATTTGGTTGGTGGGTAAATCAACCCTTTGTGTTCTTTTCTGGCAGACAGCCTTCTTTCTTAGATAAGCCTTTTCTTAGTTGTATTTTTGTGCCTGTTTTTCACTTTGTCACTGTGTATGTTTATTGCATTGTCCATTTCTTAGCAAGAAAGGCAAGACTGTGGTTGACACTTTAGATGTTCTTGAGGCGGGAGTTTCTCAACGAATAGGTAAGAGAACACAAAGGTAAGGGAGATAAATGGAGTAATCATCCTATTTGTCTGTAGTTAGTCCTCAGCTAGAGTGGTGCTGAAAACTGGCATGGAAATCTCTATTGACAGTTTTTTATGTAAGGCATTATGCTTATGGAACTTATTTTTCTCCAACAATTTATGTACACAGGGTTGTTTTGGAGAATGGAATCACAGTTTCAACCAAGCAAGTTAGGTGATTGTTGGTTTCTGCTAAGGTAATTTTTAAGCTTGAGCTCAAGTCTTCATTTTGATGTTCACTTACTGGACTTTTCTTTGACTCAGCTGCTATTTCTAATTGTGAATGGTGCTACTGTTTGTTGAAGTTGTGTTCTGGGAATGCAATCTCTTTCTTGTAGTGTTTAATTTCAAGTGTCAAGTATAGCATATTCACAGTGGGTGGCTATTTTTATGTTGCTCTGCCCTTCCAGACCTTGATAGGATATACATTGACAAGGTCTGTTGAAGGTGATGCAGTGGATCCTTGCATTCCACCTAGTGTTGCATAACATGGCCTTTGTTTCAATCATTGCTGAATTCATACTTGACCTGTTTGATGGTTTCTGACTCTTGATAGCAATGACAAGAATCTCTTATCTCTCAGGTTTAGGTTATGTCTTACCAAGTTGCGTTGTAAACCCATATTGGGTTTACATGGCAAGGAAGTTGTGAAGAGTCTTTTGTCCTTCCAAAAAACTCAACACTCATGCAACTACTCTTCACAGTAGTTGCATGAATTATGAGTTGTGGGCACCAATTTTGAATGTTTGTTTCTTTTATGTCAAACAACTAATTCAAAATTACATAAAATAATGGTACTTACTTTATGCATCCAAATTTGGCAATTTCAAAAGAAGAAAGCTAGAAATCTGCACAAAAATCTTGGCTATTTAATAACTTTCTTCCTTGAAATGTGACGATTTTTTTGGGAAATTTTCCAAAAGGATGTTCCCTTGAGCATGTTGCTTGGGACTTATTTTATAAAGCAAAATGGTAAATTTTCACCACAAAATTTTTTCACTGAAGACAATCATCTAAACATTCCTTTTTGGTTGAAATTTGTACCAAGGACTTTCGAATGTGTGAGCTTTAAATCCAACAATTGGTTGTGTAGACCAATTCATGGATGAGTAGATTGGATGAGATTTAAAACTGAAGCTTCAAGTAGAGGTAAAATGGGTGTAGAAAGAGGTTCAGGTTACTAAAACATAAGAGATGAAAGTCTTGTTGAACCACATTGTGAGGATAACCCATACTAAAAGCATAAAAATAAATAAATAAATAAATAACTCAAACCCCAATTCATGGTGAAACAAGTTCAATGCAAAAACTATTTCCTATAAAATAAACAAAAACTCTTTACAATTGCAAATACTTGACAAGTATTAATCTTATGCCAATATCTAATGTGCCCGATAAGAGATTCATGTCTAAGAAAGCATTGTACTTCTATCTTTTGCCAAGACCACATATTCCAACAAAACATTCACCAAAAAAAATCATACCAAAGTGATGGTCATTTTGTCTTTTGCCAAGATCCTATCTACTCAATAAATATTTTTCAAATTTCATAAGTTTTCATCATTGTATGTTTCCAATTATGATGATAGTGTACATTCATTATAATGCTAGTAAGGACCATAGATTTTTGTATTGGATTATGGATAGCAAATTTCCAAGTAATGTGATAGAACACTAAAAATGATGTGTCATCTTACATGGTAAGTGATGTTAACTTAATGTTAAGTAAGTATGAATTGAACTTTGAATCTTCCAAAAATGAAGATCTTGCAATAATAATCAATGTTATGTAAGAGGCTCCCAAAAGGAGGATTAACTCAATGTTACATATTCCTTAATTTGAAGTTCATTTTTCTACCTTCTTTTCCATTCAACACATCTCCCCCTTCATTATCTTGTCTCTTTACCCATTCAAAATTGGCCATGCTAGAAGCTTCATGGTTATTCAAGATTGCCCATGCACAAAAACAAAAGCTTCATGCTCAAGAACTAAAAAACATCAATTTCATAAATTATGTTTTTTAAAATTGTTTTCGAATTCTTGAAGTTGATAATCATGGGTGAAATCCATTTAAGAAAAAAATGAATATTTTGTTAATGTGTGGCAAGTTTCGATGTTATGAAAAGTTGAAGGCTTTTTGCCAAATTCTATCATTGTTTGATTCTATTACATTTGTTTTTCCTAGTAATGACTAAATCAAAAAAAAAAATTGAATTTATGAAACATCAACATGAAAAACTTGAAAACATGTGCTTGAAAATGAAAAACTTGGAAGCAAAATAAAAATAAAAACATAATAAGCAAATGACACATCCTTCGATATGTCAAATTGTATTTGGGGTAAAAAATCTTGTCAATTATCAATTTTGTAACTAAATGCTATCTTAGGTCACACTCCATAATTCTCACAAGGAGAAAAAGGTGTGAGGACTCAAAGAAAAAAATAGGATGAATTCAAAGTGAAATTAATTTGCACAAAGTAAGAAAGAGAATGATACGTGTAAATTATAACCAAATTAGTGCACAACTTAAATCATAGGAAATACACATTCACATGACTCATCACGACAAAAAAATGAGAATAATCATCACTCTCCTTTTTAATGTATACTATGCAAATTGCCATATGATCTATATCAAAATAACAAAAAATTGATGAAATTGTCAAATTATGAGAACCATTATTTTGTCAGTTCATAACTTTCACATATGAACTTTGATTTTGTATTATTAAAAGGAAAGGTTATATTCTTTGAAGAGGGCATTGCAATGGTGTATTACACATTCAAATATGAGATGATTTGATAATTTTATTGGGTATTTAAATGATCAAGATTCAAATTGTTAGTTTGAATTTCGATCATTCATTTGGTTGTAACTTATGTTTCAAACTTCCAAATGAGAAATGTGACCCCACTTTAAATATTTATTCTTTAAGAAAATTTCAATGATTTAAAAAGACCCAATTTGACTTAAATTTGGGACGCCTTAAAATTCTAACTCTTAAAGTGATTTTCATTTGAGAATGTTTAAGATTTATTTTCTTGCATTTTCCCACACTTGTGAGGATGCATTTGAATCATGGAACACCATATCAACTTGTTTTCTTTATCATGTTTTAAACTTGGTTACGAGCCAAAAATTAGGGTTGCAACATATAAGACAAAAACAAATAACAAAACAAATTATATGATGTCAATGATGCATGTAAGATGCACTCTTGTAGAAAGTGTAATTGCAAGAGGCAAGCTATGTGTTTGCAAGAGGTGGAACTAGAAAGGCAATGCAATAAAGCTTACAAAATTTTAACAAACATGAAAATACAAGAGCAAAGAGGGAGAAAAGTGCAAGCAATACAATGCAAAGCTTTGACACAAGGGAACAACAAAAGAGAGCTTCATGTGTGAATTATCAAGCATGAAGGCATGTTGTTGACTTTAAAAAACCCTAATTTTGTTGTTTGATGTGCATATGTGAACCTAGAGCTAGTTATTGTCATTGTTAATCATAGGCCACATGTTATTTTGAACTTAAGTAAGTGTTAGGAATTTTAACATTAGACACCCTAACACAATATGTGTTTGCAACTTCAAAAACAAAAGGATCCATTTTTGTCATTGTTCTAATAATAATGTTGTAGATTAATTGCAAGAAATTTAAGTCCCGCACATGTTCAACATCCCAATAATAGAGTGTGATGAATTTAAAGCAAATTAAAAAAATCTATTGTTTCAATTTTTGGGTAACCTTTTTTTATACCTTAATGATTTTTTTTCAAAAATGCTAAGAAGTTTTTGAGGTTTCTAACTGCCAAATATCTAAATTTCTTATAAAAAAAAATTGCTTGATTTTACATTAGGTTCCTATAGGGTCCCAACAATATAGAATGATTCTCAAATATTTTTACATTCATTTTTAAGCCAAATTTGGTTAAAATTGTCTTACGGATGATTGCAACTTGTGCAACATTACAAAATTAGAAAAAAAATTGCTTCCAAAAAAAACAAACCAAAAATCAAAAAGCTCCAACAAACAATCTAATATTTGTTCAACCATTTTGATTAATTGATCAATGAATTGTTAAATAAGATTAGTGTAGAAAATATGCACAACTCTTCAAGGTCTATGAGATAGGCTTGTGCTTAGGGTTGAAAAAAAATCCTATATGGCCAATTAGAGTGTTAGAAAAGGGAGCCTTGAATTGTTTTCAGGAGCTAACTTCAGTATAGTGCAGTAAAGGGTCAGTCACTAGCAAATGTCTGCTGATAATTAAGTGATTGTGAAAATTCCCATTTTCAAAAAAAATTATTCGAGAATTAATATTCCTAACGATTCTTCATTTTCCTTCACAAAAAAATTTTTCCTGAAAAAAATCGTAAAATTAAAAAAATTTCCAGCATTTATAATAATAATAATAATAATAATAATAAATTCCTGCCCAAGCCACCAAGGTACTATGGCACTAACATCATGTAAATGTTGTAATAGGTAGCAGCATCATAAATCTTGTCCCTTGGTGCAAAGAAGGGAAAAAATCTGTAACCAATGAGAGATTGTTGAAATGGGTGCCTTGAATTCTCAGTGAACTAGTACTACTTACATGTTGCATGCAAATGACATGCAAATTGCAAAGAGTTTTTAACAAGAATTTGGAGTGTTTTTTTTTTGGTCACACATCAATCAAATCTCTGCTCTGATTTCATTGTGGGTGATTTTACTCTCAGGGTGCTCATAGTAATTATGAGACATGTTTTGTTGCACATTGTGTTACACATCATTTTGTGTGATTTTTACTCATAGATTTTACTCAGTGTGCTCCTCATGTTAAGGGAGAGGAGGGTTCTAGACTTCTAGCACATTTCTTGTGCTGGGTTCTAGCACATTAGTCATGTTGTTTGTTTGTTTGATATATAGATTTGTAGGTTGTTGATTGATTGTTTGTTTGTTTGGTTGATTGATTGTTGGGTTGATGGATTGATTTCTCGATGGACAAAAGAAGAAGAAGAGGACGATGATGATGATGGTGACAATGATGATGATGGGTATATAGGTGGTGTTTTTTTTTCTTCTAGCGGCCAGGGGCGGGGGGCCGGAGTGGCGGGGGGATGGTGAAATAGCTGTGATGATGCATTGATGAGAGAGAAATCATAGTTTTACTATTTATGGAAAACTGGGCTGGAAATCTCCCGGGGATGATGATTTCCAAATCATCGTCATCTTCGGCGCCAGGGGTCAGGTAGGTAATCGCAAAATGCTTGTGAGCCAAGGACGGCAAGCAGGAGACCTATAAAAGCTTGATTAGAAATCGGGGTTTTCAAGATTATTGTTGTGTCGTGTGTTTTTTTGTTTTGGGGGCGCTGCTCAGATTCACCGGGAGGTTGGAAAGAAGCGCTTCTTTTTGGTGACGGAATTTAGAACTGTAGTTTGGTTTGGTGTTTTGAATCTATGATGATTATGAGCAGGGGAGATTTTTTTTCGACTCGATCATCACGTCGTAAGTTTTGGATAAATTTGGGGTTTTAGGGTTAGGGTTTTGGGTTTTGCAGCTGGGAGGAGGATTGCGTGAAGATGGTGCTGGTTTTGTTGTAGTATGTGAGATCTACTACGGCGTTGCTCGCTCCAGTTCTGTGGCAAGAGAATGCCTTTGATTTCTTTTCCCGAGATTTGGCTGTCTGGGTAGGTTGCAGAAAAAATCCTCTTTGGTGGAATCGAGAGCCGATTGATCACGAGTTTCGTGCTGGCTGTGTGCTGCGGTTCTCTCATTATCACTGGGAAGTTGTTGTGCAAAATACTTTGGATTCCGGTAAGTGTTTCACTTATGCTGGAAGATTTTTCTTTTAATTTGTGACTTTACTGGGAGCATTTTGCATGGTTGTTTGTGGGGATTTCTTTCACGGAGCACTTTTTCACATGCTGAGGAGGAGGTTATGATTGTTTGAGATAAGGCATTGACAATGATGGGTGCTTTAGTGAAGATTTCTTCATGAACAGTTCAGGTGTGGACAGCCATAGAAGCTTGCTTGCCATGAATTTGTTGCACATGTAAACTTGCAGGAGGTGTCAGCTTGCACTGGCCTTGCAACAGATGAGCAGCAGTAGGGCCAGAATGAATGGTGGTCGGACTGCTGCAGACAGCATTTCTGGCTCCAAAAAAGTACCAGAGAATATGGGAGATGCATTTTGTGTAAGAAATGATGGAAGGGGTTGGCGGTGCAGCCAGCCAAGGGAGGGAGATACAAAGTACTGTGTGAAGCACAACTTGCAAAAATTGAGGCATTCAAAGTCCAAAAAATTCCAAGGGCAGAATCTGAATGCAGGGCACAGAAGTTCTAGGAAGGAAGATGGACGAAAAAAGACTGGTCACAATGGTGGTCAATTAGCAGTGGTGAAGTCGAAGAAAAGGTTGAAGGAGGAAGAGATTGACAGTGGTAGTGAAGACAGGAACCTTAGCAAGCACATCAGAAGTTCCACTTATCATGAGGAAGCAGAAGTTGCTGATGATGATGAGGGATCTCCTGGCATTGAATGCAAGACTTCGGAAAGATCAGCAAACAGTGATGATCATGGTAGAAAGTTTAGCTCAAAGAGTGCCAAAGTTGCTGGAAAGATGATCAGACTACAGGCTAAAAACGAATCAAAGGGAAAAGAAAAGGGACACCAAAGACTTGCCGATGCTGTGAAAATTGAGGCTTCTGGAGTTGATGCTGATGATACACTGCCTCAGAATCACAGCAAGGTGAGCAATCTGATGCTGCCTGTATGGAACTCAGTCACTTACCTGTAGATGATATTAATAGATTCCCTCAGTGTTTCCTGCTCTGATATTCCAATGACATACCTTTCCATGATCTGTTAGAGTAAGAGTTTGTTGGCATTGCAGCAACTGGACATTGCACTGTTGATTTTTGATTGATGGTGTTGATCATGGATGTATAGTTCTCATGGTGGTGCTGCTGGTGGATACCAAAGAACAGGAAGTGGATTCAAGTGGCAGCAGAATGTGTCATCAATGTCAACGGAATGACAAAGGAGCTGTGGCTTTCTGTGGCAGTTGTGGCCGCAAGCGCTATTGCTATCCGTGTATCCAGAACTGGTAAACTTACAGTTCCTGCCATTTGTTGTGGCATTTATGTATGCCAAAGTATATCAGAGACTGGGACTCTGCAGAGTGTTGATGGTTGTGCCTTTGTAGGTATCCACTGTTGACACCAAAGGATGTGTCTGTCAAATGCCCGTTCTGTGTTGGGAACTGCAACTGCAAGGCCTGCCTACGGAGATTTGAACCAAAGATGGTAGATTATCTCAACTCATGCGCTCAAGTATAGCAGTGTCTTGACTCTGAATCAGTTCTGAAACACAATTCTGAACATGGGTTTTGTGATTCCATTGAATATGATGAGCAGGAGCCTGTACAGAAGGATGTCTCAAAGAAGGTGGAGTTCATGAAGTACACACTTACCAAGATTCTACCCTGTTTGAAGCAAATTGATCAAGAGCAGTGTGAGGAACTGCATTTGGAGTCGAAAATACAAGGTAATCCTGTGTTTTTCAGGGCACAGTATTTTACTTTCCATGTCATTCATCCTTGCTGGCTAGTGAAAGACTGCATTACTGTATATGCATAGCTGGTTTACTGTAGCAGGTGTTTATTTGTGCAGGAAATAAAAATCTGAAGGTGCAGCATGCAGCTATCCCTATGGATGAGCGTGTCTTTTGGTATGTTGCACATGGGCTCTCAGGTGATACTGTATTTGGTTTAGAATGACTGTATATATGGCTTGTGTTGTAGGTTGATCGCACAGGTTGTCACAAGAAGCATAGGACACTGGTTTTCTTTTATAAGGCTGGTTTCCCTCCCCAGAGGATGCTGTTTCGTATTACAGAGTGTGGAAACAGTGACTTCACAGGTATTTGTGTGTTCAAATTTGTTGCCGAATACAACTGGCTGACAGAGGTTCGTGGGACGTGTTCTTCAGTGATAACTGCAGCACATCCATTGTAGATTACCATAGGAGCTGTCCAGAGTGCTCCTATGACCTGTGTCTAACTTGCTGCAAAGAGCTACGTGGAGGTTGTCAACAAGGCGGGAAGCAGCCAGTTCTACAGCGAGAGCCTGTGAATGAGGAGCCAAAATCTTCTGATGTAAATACAGATGAAGGGAAGAAGCCCATAGCTGCTTGGACAGCAAATTCTGATGGAAGTATTCCATGCCCTCCAGGTTTGGGGCAGGGTTGTGGTGGGTGTTTGCTGGAGCTGAGGACATTACTAAAGCCTGATCTAATTTCTAAACTTACCAAGGATGCAGAGGCTCTCTGTCAGGGTGTGCCTACTGATGAGGTTGTTAGGTACTGCTCTTTTTGTGCTACATCTGGCCCAATTTCTGAGAATATGCGGTTGGCTGCTGATCGAGCAAGTGCGACTGATAATTATCTCTACTGCCCAACTTTAAAGGACACTGAGGGAGAGGGCTTTGTGCATTTTCAGAAGCATTGGGCACAGGGTGAACCTATCATAGTGCGAAATGTGCTGGAAGGTGGCACTGGCCTGAGCTGGGAGCCCTTGGTCATGTGGCGTGCGATTCGGGAGACAACAAGCAACAAAGTCCAAGCTGATTCTAAAAGTGTCATTTCTGTAGACTGCTTGTTTTGGGCAGAGGTAACACATGCTTCACTACCAGTAATGATAGATAAGTCTTTGAGTCCAACCATTTTCATGAGGCAATGATTTCATAGTGGGGTGCAGGTTGAAATAAACATCCATCAGTTTTTCAAAGGCTATGAAGAAGGGCGTGTTCATAAGGATGGATGGCCAGAGATGTTGAAGCTCAAGGATTGGCCACCTCAAACCGATTTTGTAAACCGTCTTCCACGACATGGAGCTGAATTTCTTGCTACCCTCCCATATAAAGATTACACTGATCCAAAGGAAGGCATTCTCAATTTAGCTACAAAGCTTCCTGAAAATGCTATAAAGCCTGATCTTGGCCCCAAGACTTACATTGCTTATGGCTTACGACAAGAGCTGGGCAGGGGTGACTCGGTGACCAAATTGCACTGTGATATGTCTGATGCGGTGAGGTCCTTTCTTTGCAATTAGAAACAAGTGTATTTGACTTCATTGTGAAATTTTCTGGGCAGTATGATATAATCAACCAGATCTACACCCATTTAGCTTCATTTTCTGTATTTGAGGGAAGGAACATTGAGTGGGTCTTAATGTTGGAATTGTTGTAGGTCAATTTGCTCACACATACATCTGAGATTAAATTTTCGAAGCAACACCTGAAGTCTATTGCCAATCTTTGTAAGAAGTACAAAGAGAAGTATAAGTCTGAGAAGGTGCAATCTGTAGAGCAACTGGTGGGACTCCAACCTGAAGCAAATATGAAGGTAGAGTGTGAGGGTGTCTCCTCTGCACCTTCCAGACCAGAAGAAGCATACTCTGCACTCGGGGTCCCCAAAGTTGAACCAGATGGTGCAAAATCGATGGACAAGGTTACTGGATGTAATGGACAAGAGAGCAGTTTGTTAAGCAAGGCAGGTTCATTTGAGAAGACATCTGAAAACTCTGAGTATGGGGGGGCCTTATGGGATATCTTCCGACGTCAAGATGTACCAAAGCTGCAGGATTACTTGAGGAAACACTCACAGGAGTTTCAACACTTGATGGGTTCTCCTCTTAAGGAAGTAAGTTTCTCCTTCAATATTCTCTTGACTGTTTGTAATCCTTCTGCTTTCTTTTGCACAGTTTCTTCATAGTGTTTGCCCTTGGATTTTTTCTCAGGTTTTTCATCCTGTTCACGACCAGACTTTCTTCCTGGATGAGGAGCACAAGAGGAAGCTGAAGGAGGAGTATCGTAAGTATGCAGGGTTGTTGAGTGTAGTATCATGATGTTCTTTTGGTATAATGGCTTGTGCTGAGAGAAAGTCCTGCTGTTTTTGACCGCCTTGAAATCCTTCTTCCTGGAAATTCCCTCAGCAAGTTAATTGAGTTAGTGTTGCAGTAGTCTTCATGGGAACAAAAAGAGGGTTGTGACAGCCTTTGGGATTGCCCAAGAAAGCTTTTACTGTGTTTTTTGGACTCAGAAAGCATGTCTCCATTGTGAAACTCATCACTTTTGTGGTTATAGTACTTGAATAGATAATAGTTGGTTCTCTTGATTGTGCATAATTGGTCCATACAAAGCTCATTTCCTTGATGTTATGGAATAACCAACTGGAGGTACATCTGTTGCATATGTGTAGAAGTGGAAGCATGGACATTTGAGCAAAACTATGGTGAAGCTGTGGTCATTCCTGCAGGTTGTCCACATCAAGTGCGCAATCTGAAGGTGCATTTAGGGCCCGAATTGCTATTTTTTTTGTTTTGATTTGTGCTTAATGGAATTGTCTATTGTGGATCTTCTCAAAGCAATTTGTTTGAGTGATGCAGTCATGTATCAAAGTGGCTCTGGATTTTGTGTCCCCTGAAAATGTCGAAGAGTGTGTTCGATTGACAAATGAGTTTCGTCTGCTACCTATGGATCACCGTGCAAAGGAAGATAAGCTGGAGGTAATTTTAGCTTCCATCCCTGGCATAGCGATCTACTGATCTCTTAATTTTTCACTAGAAAAGTGCAATAGCATCCTGGATTCTTACACTGGGGTCTTCCTGGTTGAGCTGACAGGTGAAGAAGATGGTGCTGTACACTGCTAGAGAAGCAGTGAAGTACCTTTATAATACTCCCATCCAGCACAAGTAAGTCTTCAGAGTGCAAACCACAAAGTCAGAATAGTATGTTTTTGGTCAACAGAAAATGAATTCATTTCTTCTACCTTGTGCACAGCAGCTTACCAGAGAAGCTCCTTCACATCTGCTGTGTCAGCATTGTCATGAACAGTAGTAGCTGTACAACAGGTTTGTTTGTCAGGAAGCCTCCATACCAGAGCAATATCATGTAGGTGGTAGGTGTGCAAAGTTCAACTGTAACCTCACTCATTGGAATCATAGAAAGACTCTTATTGATGAGATTTATGTGTGAGATTTACAGGAAAAACACTGGAAGGGGCAAGACTGTTACGAATGGGAAGGATGACCCATATCCATCCGTGAAAAGGAAATTACCATCTCTCTCTGAGAATAATGGTCAAGGAAAAAAGAAGGGGAGGCAGTCATGAATGAAGGTCAAGGTATTTTTGTAATCAAGTTTTTCTGGCAGAGATCATCTGCTAATGTGCTTCACTCTGCCCAAACACTGTTCCAGAGTGTTTGGGAAGACCAGATGTTGCAAGCTTAGACTTTCTTTTTAGCTTTGTAGCTTCCAACAAGTTGCAGGTATAATTTCATGTTCTGTCTCTTATGCACCACTCTCTCTCCAGGGCTCTTTGTAGTTGGAATAGACAGGTGTATTTAGGGAGTAGGACAGGGAAGAAAGTAGTTGCAACATTTGTTGAAGAGAGGCAAGGATTTGGTAATCTCCCATGATGGGAGTTGTACATGATGAGCAGGTTTTTTGAACACGGATATTGCAGAGGTTGCAATTGCAAAGGGTTGTCTTGCTAACAATGGAAAGTTTGTTAACACAGTTTGTGAACTCATTTTACAGTCTCTGGGGTTAAACTTCTTTTATAATGGCCACCCTTACTCCCCTGCCCTGATAATCTCTTGCAACAGGTAGGTGAGGTCTTCCTTCCAGACAACAACCCTATAGTCCTTAATCATCATCTGCCACAATTCCAGAAACTGCAGTATAATGCACCTGCATTTGGTTAATGTGTCAACTGACATCTTTTCTGTCAATCAGAGAATGTCCATCTCTTCTTCTCTTGCTTCGCTTGTGGGCTTATTAACAAATTACCAGAGACATTGAATGGTCCTCTCAAGGTTGCATTATCACACAGATGTCATGATTGTAGAGGATTTGCTTTCAGTCTGTGGTACTTATTGATTTCCTGAGATATAATCCATAGTCCACATCCTGAGCAAAGGTTTCAAGTTTCTAGGTTGCAAATATTCAAAAACCTCCAGGGTTTCTGCCTCTGCCCCAAGGTTGCTTTTGTGCTTGTAAAATTTGTCCTACCCTCAACAATGTATAGCTGTGAAAGCAAACAAAGAAAATTGAATGTCATTGGACTACAATCCTCAGGTAAGGGATTTGCAGTGGGATGGGGGAGGAGTTAGTGTTGGTCAAGCTTGGAAAGAGCGTGACCAGGAATAGTGTATTAAATTTGCCATTAACAAAAGCAGCTGTTTCATTTCATGATGTCTCAGTTGAATTTGTACTCTTCTCATGCATGTGGTATGTAATACTTTACCAGAGCATGCTCAGAGCCCCATTCTGATAGCTTTTCTTTCTTGCCATAAGAAACGGAGGATGTACTGAGTATGCACAAGCCTGCACCAGCTCCATTAGACATTATTCTACTCCATTTTGGTTCTCCACTCAAATTCTACATCTCTCTGCTGTGTGATTTCTGTGACATTTGTCTGTGCACATGTGAGAGATAGAGAGAAATTAGCATCATGAACTGTGATGTCAAAACAGTTCTCTGGCAAGATGCGTTTTCTACAGTCTACAAGATTTTACGAATACCTCTGCAATAGCATCCTTGTTTCTAGATTCTCAAGCTCCCCTGTGCAGCCCACACTTAACCAGATCTCCAGTCTTTGTCCATGGAGTCTTGAGCTTCCAAATCTCAACTAAGTTATGGATCCTTCTGCCTACACCACCAGAATAAGGAGAGGTGAAACTGGCTGGGTTGCCAAGCCTGAATCTGAAAGAAAACAGCTGAACAGTAGCTGAGTAACGCAGGAGAATCTTGAAGTTTGTGAGGAATCAATCTCACAAGGTTCCAGAAATTTATAAATCCCTGGAAAACTTGTGCAGCGGTAAACATTTGGTTTGCTCCGTGTTCACAATCTGTGGTCATATGTTACAGTCATTTGATTGAATGGAACAACCCTTCACAGATCATCATCATAAAGGTTTGTCCCATCCATTATGTATTGTGCACATTCATAATACTTTCAAGCACACAGAATACCTATGAAACTTCAGGTTACAACTGCGGACACACAGGTGGTTTTGCAGATTGGAAAGAAGGGGGACTTGCAAAAGTTGTGCAGAACTTGCCTGCTGCACTGATAGAAAATGCACTTCTCATGCAACACATGTAATGACGACACAGAACATAGTTTTTCTGGTCCAACCAGAACCTAGTCATGAATCAAATTCAATTATAATGGAAAAAAAGTCTGGCATGATTTTCTGTGTGTGGAAAGAATTTTTAGGAGAGGAGGGGAGCATCACTAACCCACACCACAGAGACAGCTATTCAATCAACCAGAAAGTTGTAAGTTCCTTGGATGATCAAACCCTAAGAAATGTCAGTTATCTGCTGCACAGTTTGATGTTTCAGTTGGACTTTGCAGTCATATTCCTCATATTTACTATACTAGAAAGAATGGATGTGGCAGCAACACATGGATCTGCCTGTCTAGCTCAAACCTGAAGGAGACTAAGATTACTATGACAGACCTTGTCATACTAGATGGGCTGTGGGAAAAGCACCTTATGAATCTATGCTAGCACATAATTAAATGTATTGTTTTGAATCAGATCAGGATTAGCTTGCAATAAATTAACCCCCAGGGCCTGAGTTTTAGGGTTCAAACCAATGCCCGCACCAAATTGAGATAGCCTTGGCAAAGGGGAAATAACTGTTGGTTGGAAGTCTGGAAATGAGCATAACGAATGAAGTAGGGCTCCTCAAAATCTTCATGGATGCTGATGTGAATCAATATAGCCATTGTCAACCAGTACCTTCTCACGCTTTGCTCTATCCAAATCGCCTGACACCATCATTGCCACCAACTGCTTGAAACCAACTTTTGGGGTCCAGCCAAGAGCTTTCTTGGCTTTTTCAGCTGAACCTCTGAGATTGTCCACCTCTGAAGGCCGGAAGTATCTGCATCAAAATCGAAGGGCAGAGTTGGCAGATCATATAAGGGCACATGTCTCAATACATTGGCTGATAGCTCCATCAGAAGTTTGATGAGTGAGAGAGCTTAAAGGCTATATACATTATGGCACAACAATCAAGAAGGACTGACCTGGGATCAATTTCCACATAGTCCTTCCAATCAAGCCCAACATATCCAAATGCCTCCTCTAAGAACTCTTCAACAGTGTGAGATTCCTCGGTAGCGATGACATAATCATCAGGCTTTTCTTGCTGCAGCATCAGCCACATGGCCTCTACGTAGTCACCTGCAAAACCCCAATCTCGGGAAGCCTTCAAATTGCCGAGAAAGAGCTTCTTCTGGAGACCAATCTTGATTCGTCCCACTGCTCTTGTGATCTTCCGAGTCACAAAATTCTCACCACGACGAGGAGATTCATGGTTGAAGAGTATTCCATTGCATGCAAAGAGGCCATAAGCCTCTCGGTAATTGACTGTGTACCAATGTGCTGCAACTTTCGAAACAGCATAAGGACTCCGGGGGTGGAAGATGGTATTCTCATCTTGTGGAGGTGGCGTAGCACCATACATTTCTGATGACCCAGCCTGATAGTACCTTACCTGCTACATCATCCCGAGGATTAGTATCAGCCAATACAAGAAGCTCACAATTTGAAGGAGACCTAAAACAGATGTCCAATACCTAAATCACATAAAAACCTATTGTCTGGAGAATACAATCTGAATACAGTCTGGTGCATAGCTCTGGACACCATGGGAATAGAAGTACACAGATGCAAACCACATTCACATTCTGACACACAATGCAGTGGAAGAGAGGAGACAAAACCAATATATATGTACACAGAAAACTCCATGGAATGCCAAGATGCCAATACTGGCTCAAAGAATTACCACAAGGGTTTCTATACTACTGCTACCACCACCACCACCACTGCTACTACAACAGACAGTAGACGTAAAGAGATTAGAACTTAGAAGGAGGAGGGGTTCTTGCCAAGGTAGCAGTACCGACTGGCCCCAGAAAAAAAGAGACAAGGGTTTAGGGGCTTTCCCACCAGGAAAAGAGAATGGGTGTCTACAAAGGTCCGCAAGGAATAATGTCCAACTCTGCAGACAAGATCAGAACAAACACCAAAAAGAAGAAGAGATCCGCTTGCTTGCAGAAAGGAGAAAACTTCACACCTGTCTACCAGTAGCTTCAATGTGAGAGCGCACAGCTTCAAGCAGTCTCAAGGCGCCCGTGGCCACCACATCGGCGGTGTAGTCCGGATTCTCGAAAGAGACACCAACGTGAGACTGCGCACCGAGGTTGTACACTTCGTCCGGGCAGATGGTATCCACCCACTTGCGCAACGCCGATGCGTCCGTGAGATCCCCGTAGTGCAGTTTCATTCGAGCACTGGAGCTGTGCGGATCGATGTAGATGTGATCCAGTCGCTGGGTATTGAAATTCGACGATCGTCGAATAATGCCATGAACTTCGTAGCCTTTCTGCAACAAAAGCTCCGTCAGATAGGAACCATCTTGTCCCGTGATTCCTGTTATCAGCGCCGTCTTCGTCGTCCTTGGCTTGTTCACTGTCCCCGTCATCGTCGTAACTGCAAAATCATCCCCACCCAAGGAAAAAAAAACCTCTTTCCACAATGTGACCTCCGCTTACTGCTCAACCCTCCCCTCTATGTAATACCAGAAAAAACAAAGAAAAAAAAAGAGTTGCGCACACACTGAAAAAACAAAACTAGAATCTTTGTAGTACATACAAACAGATCTTGCCCCCCAAGAAAGTCCACTAGATTCACAGAGATCTTCAGAAACTAGACTATTCTCTTAACAGCCAAGATCTCAATCCAAAAAGAAAAAGAAAAACACATACCCCCCATCATCACACACACACACAAAGCTACATATTAAACTGACAACAACCAAATGAGAAACACATGAAACAAAATTGGAAAAGTAGCAAAAGAAATAACAGCAGCAATGATAGCTACTCTTCTTCACAAAACTCAAGATTGAAATCCTAAGAGTAAGAAACAAAAAAGCCCAAAAAAAAAGCAAAAAGAAAAACAGCAGCAGCAGCAATGACAGACTTTGAGTGAGTGGGTGATTCGATCACCTGAAAGTAAGTGGATTGGGAAATAGGGGTGATGTTGTTGATCAAGGTTTTCACCAGAGAATTGGGATTCGATTCGATCCAAGAGCGCGCGATGTGATGCGACTCACGAGTGTGGGGGGGCGGAGGTAGAGACAAAGAAGACAGACGACGATGACGAAGAGCGCTGATGAAGAAGGCGGTTGCAGGAGACGGGCAAGAAATAAGGCAGCAAAAATGGCAGTAAAAGTGAAAAAGGGTAAAGATGAAAAATCAGTGAGAAGTGAAATGGTGTGGGGGCCGGGGGCGCGTGGCGGGGGGCGGGGGGGGGTGGGGACGAGGGTAAAAAAAACTGGTAAAAACCAAAACCAAGAAGTTGGGGACCTGGATCATGCGATCGTGAGCAACGTGGATCGTGTGTTCGGGACTTGGAAATGAGGACCTGGATGGATCATGGGGATCGTGACAAACGTGGATCGTTCTCTTTCGGGACCTGGATAGTGCCTAATGGGATTGTGACCAACGTGGATCGTTCTCTTTTGGGACCTGGATAATGCCTAATGGGATTGTGACCAACTTGGATCGTTCTCTTTTGAGACCTGGATAATAATACCTAATTGGGACTTGGGGGCATGTAAATCCTTGGTGCAATTGTGGATCGTTTTTGGGACCTAGAACTTGGGACTTGGGGCATGCATGCACTCGAGGGATCATGTTTTGGGACGTGGGAATTTGGGACTTGAAGCTTTGGAAAAATTTGGATCTCTACCTTGTACCCAAAATCACTAACTCTTTCTTTTCTTATTTTTTCCTTTTTTTTCTGACGGAACTACCCCTTGACTTGAGATTGAATGTTTAGTTTATTGATTTGGTTTCATACAATCTAATTTTCTAAATAGTGAAGAAATTCTAGGTTCGGCTTATAGGTGTCCTTTCCTTGTTGACAATCATTAAAAAATAAATTCACATTGTTGTGTCAAAGGTGTGGACGGAGGACCCAAAAATATTATAAATAATTTGTCAAATATGCTAAGGTCAAATGAAGGAAAATAAAATAAAATGCTCAGCTCCACCCTCACTCCACTTGGCAACAAATGAAATCGAGCATGACTCATACAAAGGATTTTTGTGGAAAAAAGAAAGTGCCAAAGTCCCCAGATTTCATGGAAAAAAAATTTCTGAAATTGTTGTCTTTTTTAGACGATACTAGGTTCCAAGCAGGTTGCCAAAAATATAGCAGGATTTTTGAAAATTTCTACTTTCCTCTCTGACCTGTAGCCAAAATTGGCTAATTCCTCTTGTGGATGATTGCCAGTGTGGTTACACGACAAAATTGCCCCAAAAAAAAAACCCTGGTCCCACCCCCCTTGAGTACCTAAATTCGAAGAATCCCCAAAAGCTTTGACTACATACCACATTGCTGAGAAAAACAGAGTGGGTTACGCAAATTGAGGGAACAAGTGAATGAATCCGAGCAAAGAATTTTTTTAAAAGTTTACACATTTGACTCTTGTGTATGCCCGACCTATAACTTACCCTTCGGTCGAGTCAAGGGGGTGATGAGATAGCAAAGGATTGTGTGAGTTTAATTGAGGTTAAAACTTTTTGATACAATTAGGTGTACAAAAAATGACCCCACAAAAAATGAAGAAATGTTTATCTATGAAGGAAGGTAGTTTGTTTGTTGGTCACATTGAGATCTCCCAAATCACACACCTCTTTGCTGCTGTCTTGGCACTACTGTTGAAAAGCCCTTGACGAGTATGGGTGTATCGAGTTGGTTTCATAATGTTTTGACGCACTATGAAGAAGTTATTGAATATTGAATAAAATTTTCATTAAAAATTCATTTAAATAAAAATAATAATTGAGAAATTTGGGCATGTTCTTGCTGTTGTTGTTGGAAACCTCTTTTGTGAGTAGGATTTAATGAAGGTGATTCAAAAAAATTTAAACTTAAGTGTATGAAATATTAAAATTTGAGTAATTTTTGTCATTGGAGATTCAATTAAATTATCAAAAAATGATTTTAAAAGGAAAAATTAGTTAGATAACTAGTTCACATTTGGGCCAACATCATAGGCTACACTAATTATATATATATTAAAAAAATTGTTACATTTGACATTACTAAAGGGTTTTTTCCAAGGGTTTAAATTCAAAGGCTACTTGACAAATTCAGATCCATGTTAAAGAATTGATGAATCGATTTTGTACTTGTGTTTTGTATGTTACCGAGGGTCAATGGAATGGAATGTACATGGAGTAAGTTAATCCTTGATTGACATTTGATCAAAAGTGTCACAACCCCCCCCCCCCCCCCCCCCCCCCCCCGCAAAAGAAAAAAAAGGCACCCAGCTCTCACAAACATGCATAGAGGTCATGTAAAACATCGAAAATTGAAAAATTCGACTCAGTGAAAACTTCAGGCTTGAAGTTTTGGTTTTTTAAAATAACATTTGAACGAGAAATGAGAAATTGCTACTCTTCAGAATTTGGAGTTTCTAGTTTCAAAATTGCAAGTCTTTTGGAGATTTAAACGGACATTTTGTGCTCAATTAAAAAAATGGTGACAAATTAAATATCATGCATAGAGTCATGGGCAAAAAAAAATAATATTAAAAAAGAGTTGAAATAAATGGCAAATGCATGGTCAAAGTTGGCCATTCAAGGTGTTACTAGGAAAAAACAAGGGGGTGTGTGACACACTATGGCTTTGCCATTTAAATTTAAAAGCACCTTAAGGAAAAAGAAGAATTATGGAAACTCAAATATTTCACCATGCAAAAATATAATCTACAAAAAATCCTCTAAAAGAAACCAAAATCCTTCAAGATATTATAACTTTATAACTAATCTCAAGTTTGAACACAAGCCAAAATATCATCTGTCAAAAAATCCTCATATCAAAATAGACCTATCATTACCTAGGGGCCAAAATCCCTTAAGCTATACTCTACATTGAATCTAAACACAATATCCTTGCGTTGGCAGGCCAGGCCAAAAACTTTGTTTTTGGTTCTCTTGAGGGGGCAAACCAAAGGGAAAAATAGTTTGAGAATTAAAAAAGGCGGAGTTCCTTTGTCCTCAAACACAAAAGAACATATTTGTTACATACCTTGGTCTTTGTTGTTTTCATAGGTCAATTTCTTTCTTTTTCCTTTGTTGGTATGGGGTAGGGGGATAACGTGGGAAAGGTTTTCTTTTTATAGTATGCGGGAAGGGAGAAGGGGGGAGGGCATTTTTTTTCCTTTTTTTGTTGATATTGGGTAGGGGAGGTGGGAAAGGTTTTCTTTTTATAGTATGCGGGAAGGGAGAAGGGGGGAGGGCCTTTTTTTTTCTTTTTTGTTGATATTGGGTAGGGGAGGGGGGAAGTCCTTTTCCTTCTTTTTTTTTGGTTGGTATGGGGTGAGGGAGAATGAGGAAAAGGGTCAATATATATTTTTTCTTTTTCTTTTGGGTTGATATGGAGTGGGGGAAGAGTGAGGTGGGAGAGTCATGTGTGCTTATCTACATCTCATGCAATTTAAAGAATTGAATAAAAATTATTTTAAAAATAAAATTATAAAACATTGCAAAAGATGACAAAACATTAAAAAAAAAACTTGTTAAACTCCTACTTGAACACATGAGCATATTTTTTCTGAATTTATCATAGTTATAAAATTTGTGCCACATGTCTACTTACATCTTTAAAATAATGCAAGCTAAAAAATTGAGAAATCAAACAACAAACAAATTATGCAATTCTTTAAAAAATGACAAAACATGACAAAACAATACTAGTTCATTTTATTTCTACACACCACACACAACCTTCTTTTTTACATTGATTAATGCAAACCCTAGGATTGGGTACAAAAGCTCTTTTTATGGTTATTGTCTTTGGAATAAAATGTGCCCCTTTTTATGATAATTTAAACCAAAGTCACATTGAATTTCAAATGCAACATTGTTTTTGTGAATTGCGAAGATAGGTCACATGCACATTGTACATATTGGAAGAGTTCACAATGGTGATATTAATGACGTGAAACATGATTTGATGCCATCATTTGTGATCATGCATTTACAAGGTGCAATAGCCACGAAATTGATGTTGGATATCAATTTTGCACATGCATTCATAATATTCATTAACATTGGACTAGTAGGGATTTCAAGTGGATTAATTGCCCCTGAATGACAAATGTAACATTTTTAGGGTCAATTGGATTAAAAGAAATGAAAAAAATAAAAAATTATTAATTATCAAACTAGAGAATTACATCAACCTCACTTGAAATGTGCATACCAAAGTTGTTTTTTCATCCTCTCTTTGGATCAATAGTTAGAGCATTAGGCTAACCCTTACAATCAATCCCATGAGTTCTTGTGGTGCGCACTTCAACCTTCAAAAGGTCCCAAAACAATGTAGGGTTAGAGAAAAAGTTGTCACATGTGACAATGTGATTTGATTTGTTCTTGCACATGTCCATCAACCCATACACAATCTTGTACCTTGTGGTGTGTTTAACATCCTCATGACTTGCACTAGTATACGCTTTCATTTTTTGCACAAACTTGGATTTGGCATTAGGCAAACACTAGATTTTCATCCCATAGCAACAAGGTTCAACTTTCATACATTTTTGGGTGGGTGAATATTTCCTAGTATATGTGATCACTATTTCATTCACACAATTTTTATTCTACATTTTGGAATTGCCCACACAACTCATTACATGTTTCAATTAACCACTTAGTCTTTACAATTTTGTCATAGGTATGATGGTGTTTATGCATTGTTGTCTACACATGATGATGCATGTTGCAAAAAGAATTTGGGATTTGGATTCTTGTGAATGCCATTGCTAGGTCCTTTTGAAGATTTTAAAAATTGACAATAAGATGGCTGGGTGCCATCACCATATCTTTTGAACATTGCAAAGGATGAAACATGGATTTTGTTCAATGTTGCGGAAGACATTATGTAAAAGTTCACAATTAGGGGTGGGTGTCCATTGTTTAAAAAGGTTGTTCCAAGCTTTGGAGTTGCAAAAGTTTCAAATGAAAGGTTTTGGTGTTTCTCTAGCATAATGGTTTGGCCACCATTACCTTTTAAGAAGGTTGTAAAGTTAGTTGGAGAAGTTAGCTGCAAGTCCCTTTGATCTCCCTTTGATCTCTTCTTTTTATTGAGCCAAACATCCATGAGGTGTACTTGTTAAACAAAAATCTAAAGCTTTTGGATGAGATTCTTTAGCCAAATAACTCCTTTTGCACCTTTCTTCACCTTGCATTTCTCTTCCTCATCAACCAAGAGCAAAACTTGATTCACAATATAATCACCTTGATGTTGGTATTTTCTAAACTGATAGTCCAATTCTTGGAGGAGTTTGGAACATATTTTTTTCTAAAATTAGAGTTTTGTGTGATCTCTTCAAAACTAACTCCAACCATGGAAGCTTTAGCCATGAAGATGTTAGTTGAAGTGATTGTTGCTTCTTGAAAACCTTGTTCACCGAACAAGCTATTCCTTGAATATTATTAACAATGTTATAAGTTGACCTAACAAATTACTCCTTGAATAATATTAACAACATTGCAACTATAAAATCATATTGAACAAGAAAAAAAAAGATGACGAAATGCAACTATTGTTTTGTTGGTTTCTTTTGACATGTAGGTTTTTAAGTGCCTCAACAAGCTTAGTTAACAATTGCTCCAAACCCCCTCCACCAAGCTTCTCCCATGCATGAGATCTTCACACACTTGGAGCATTGAGTTGGGAAAGGGTGCTAGATTTTGGTGTGTGATAGTTCAAAACCATGTGTGTTCATTGACTCTGGTTTTGTAAAGGCTAGGTAAGGTGGATTTAAAGCGAACCAATTTGGTCCACCTTAACATTTTGGGGTTAATCTTATTGTGTTCAATTTTCCCATCAACAATGGATGAATTAATTTCATAAATCTATGTTCATTTCCATCTACCAACACATTAACAAAAGATGGAAACATTTCTTGTGAAAAAAAATTGAATATTTTGATGATAAAATATGGATTCCATATCAATCAATTCAAGGTTGGGTTGGTCAAGGAGGCTTTTGGTGTTGTCATTCAATCCCCTAAATAATTAATTAATTATCACTTCTTTAAAAATCATGGTATTATAATAATCTTCTAATATTGTTGTAAAAGGGAAAAAGTTAGGGTTCCCAACTTTCCATAGTTGCTAAAATAAACAAATGACCAAATGATTTTGTGACAATTGTTTCATTGATGTCATCCCACAAATGGATGGTTGGATGGCTGAGACACCATATAAATATAGCCATGATGAAACTATATCCAAATGCACCATTGTCTACGAATGGATGGGTGGATGAGAGATGCCCCATGTGTATATATGGCTAGGATGAAAGAACATCCACATGCACCATTATGGATGGTTGGATGAAAGATGCCCCATTTATATATATGGCTAGGATGAAACAACATCAAGATGCACCATTTTTGATGGCTGGCTGGCTGGATGGATGACAGATGGCCCATGTATATTTGGCTAGGATGGAACAACATCTAGATGCACCATTGTGGATGGATCGATGGGTGGTTGGACAGATGAGAGATGCACCATATGTATATATGGCCATGATGAAACAACATCTGTATACACCATTGTGGATGGATGGATGGGTGGTTGGATAGATGAGAGATGCCCCATATGTATATATGGCCATGATGAAACAACATCTGTATGCACCATTTTTGATGGATGGATGGATGGATGAACAAATGTTCCATGTGTATATCTGGTTAGGATAGAACAAAATCTAGGTTAGGACCTCCTCCTTCACCTCGTCACATCTATCCTTGAGGCCACCATCCATCTATTCATCCATCCTTCCATCCACGACAATGGTGCATCTGGATGTTGTTTCATCCTGGCCATAATACATATGGGGCATTTGTCATCCATCCATCCACCATGGAGGGACCTCCTCCTCTTCCAAAAGCAATGCTGAGCAGATCTGCAACCACTGTGACAAAACCTGTCATTCCTGCCAAAGCCTGGAAGAAGATAGAAGCTGAATCTGGAGTCGGTTTGTCAAAGCTCAAAAAACCTGTAGCTACAATTTCACAGCATGTACAGCTAAAGGTTTGCTTCTTTAGAAAAACATGGGTCATCAGCATGTTGAGTTGGATATTCACTGGCAGTGCAGCAAGTTAGATATCATTGAAGAAACCTGAGCTAGTGGAAAGGGTTCTCAATCAGCTACAAAGAAGAATGGACAGGATCCAGAATATGCAGTCTGTGATGCTCATTCTTTGGTCTCACAGGATAGTCAGGTGAGGATTAAAGACACAACTGCTATGCTGTGAAAGAAAAATCATGATAAGACTGTTCACCAGTGCAATGTCTTAGAGGTGTTGCAACAGCTTGATCCATCTTGATCACGTTGTGTTCAGGGGAGATCCATTCAAAGACCATTCAGAGTTCTCATGTGCATGTTCACCCACCTCAGATGATTCAGCTCTCTGCAGGTGTGCCTCAAAATAACAATTCATATGGGCTTGAAGAAGAGCATGACAGTACGTGGGCTGTTCTTAGTGTCATGGACATACCTATTGCTTCAGCTTTCACAAGGAATTTGCAGGTTGCAACAACAGTCATTGCACAGGTCCTCATCAACAATCTTTCTATGTGAAATTTTGGACCTCAATTATTGACAAAATCTTCACATATACATCATTATTACACCTGCAAAGCTGATGTGAGCTATTATTCTTATTTTCAGCAATTCTGAACACACAATGTTTGGCTTTCCCTTTTGCCTCCTTTGTGGTTCATGCAATTCCTGAGAAATTAAAACAAGTTTTGATTCTGGTTGCCAATTTTAGCCTTGCATGAAGAGAGGTTTTTCTTGAAATAACAGATTCAGAGTGGCTTGTTTGGTGGTCTGAGGGGTTATGGACTTTTGGCTGGTGATGCTCAAAAGATGCAGCAGCAGGGGATGGAATTTCATCATCAGATGTTCAAGTAACATGCACATATAGACCAGCAGCATGAACAGCAGAAGATTTTAAAGCTGCTGACTAAGAATGCTAGTCTTAAAAGCCCCCAGGTGTGTTTTCAACTATTGTATGGTTGTTTTCTTGTAATGAAAGTGAGGACGAAAAAACTGCATATTTGAGTTTTCAGCTGCAAAAATTATGCTAGCTTACAATTCTGTGGAATGTGTAACATCCGCACTAGCTGTCTGAAATGTTGGGGGTTTTGTAATGGCATCACGTTTCCACAATCACATGAACAACTCCTTTTTCAGAAAGCATCTATGAGAACTAGAGAATTGTTAGCAAATATAACTCCAAACCCCCAAAAACATGTTTTCTTTGGTGGATTGAAACAGACCTGTTTCAGTTCCAACTGAAAGGAGAGAAATGGATCCACCATTGATTGAATGCTTAGAAGACAGTTTCGTTGGGCTTGTGATCCAGTTCAGCATGGCTGCAGAAATCAACAAGTTGAGAGCTGAAATTTCTTGCCTAAAACATCAACCCAAAGACATGGGTTCTCAAAGACAAGATGAGGAGGATGTTTCATGAATGTCCGATCAAATGGGACACTTTGAGCAAAAAGCATGGAGGCTTGGGTGGAGCAATTTGGGGGATCATCTTTATGCAATGGATGGGGTTAATGGCCTCCTTTACTTTGACAACATGGAGTGCTATGACCCAGTTTGTGGAACTTTTTCCAAATCAATGCTTGAGCAGGTAGCATGTTCTGGATGTTGAGTTCCTGCTCCAGTCTTATATCTGGCCCACAGACTGTAGGTGTGTGAATGATCTGTCTGTTGAGAAGTCCATGGAGTGTACATGTTGTGTAAACTGCAATGCACCTTCTGTGATTGTTGAAGCACTGAGGAGTGGTACCTGTATGTTGTTGAGGCTTATTTTGGGAGGATTTTATACTTTACATTGTTTCCATTTCAGCCATGTATCTGCGTGTTTTGGATGCACTCATCTCTGGTAGTTGTTGATTTGATAGACAATCTTATGCAGCTGTGTGTAAGGAGGTGTTCTCTGTTATTGTAGTTTAGAGTGGCTGAGCCCCATGTTTCACCAAATAACTGACAGTTGCCCCTTTTTGCTGTCTGCATTCTCCAGCATTTCTGTGTTGCAGCAGCAGAGCTCAATGGTGTGATTTATGCTCTAGGTGGCTTTCATGGAAAAGACTATCTGATGTGTGTCCCTGTCACTTTCACTGTGACGAATAATCCTTTTTCTCCCACCCCTTTTTACTCATGCAAAAGTCTTGTGTTCTGGAAACTGTCCTCAAAACATCTGCTGTTGCTCATCTGCAACATGTGGAACTGCTTTGCTATCCACAAAGAAAACCTGCAATCATATTCATGTTCCAACACTAATGCAATCTGTATTTTGTGCCTTTTGGCATTCCCAGGAGCTGCCGCTTTCTTTGACAGTATGCAGGATGTCTGTTGCATGTTGACGGCTTTATGCCTTAGGTTTTTCACCCACTCAATTCATGGTTCAATGTGTAAGAAAACCTTCCCACAGATCTTTTTGCAAAATGACTGATTTTTGCTTATGTGAGGATGCTCTTCTCAAAGACAGCAATGTATTATCACAAATAAAATTTCAGCCTAGTTGCAATTTACAGACTGAAAACTGCAAAGGCGATGATAGTAAAGATCAACTGGCTAGTACAGTAAGAAGATACAAACAGAGATTTCTTCCTAATATGTAACACTGTCTGACATAGTGGCAAGTACCACAGTCAGTCGAACCCTTGAAAAACCTCAATGGAACTATGTAGATTGCTTGTTAAATTCCTGGCAATGGGTATGCCTCAGAGAATTAACTCTTTCTGTCTCTGTGGCATTACAGGATTGTCTTGTATGTGTAGAAGGTTCTACTAGCTGCAAATTTCATGCACAAAGGTGGCCTTCACTGCCCTCACTATCCTCCTTCCTCCTTGTTGGGTAGGTACCTTGTTTGTGGCTTCCCCAGTGGGGCTCTTTGGAACATTTTTTGTGTTGTTACCTTGTCATTTTGTGACAGTATCTAGTAAGACCTTTACCCACCTTTGCACATGAAACTTGCAGCTACTAGTAAGATTTACCAGATTTCCTGATACCATCTATGGTTGATTGATTCTTAGATCTCAGCTACACATATTGCAACTTGCAACATTAGCTCATTCATAGAGATTGTTTCACTATGAAAAGAAGTCTTGACTTTTTCCAATTTGATTAGCAAAGAAGTATATGACGAATAATTATGAAGAAGATTTACAAATCTTAAAGTTCAGAAAGATTTATAACTTTATGTGGTAGAAAGGAAAATTAATGCAAAAGGTCACATGGTAATATTGTTTTTATTACATACCAATGTTATGAGTGCATGTTTGGCTTGGCTTGGCTTGTGTCGGTGCTCTTTCAATTTGCTTCAAAAGATATCATGACAATGTATTGCAACAATCAAGTCAGGGTTTCAGCAAATCATACACATGTTTCAAGGACAAGGTAGTAGAGAAAGAAAAAGAAAAACTAAAGAAAACTCATAACTGCCTTGATCTTTGAGTGCCACCTTTGTTTCTATCTGTTGTGCTTAGGGAAGTGATGTATTACAAAAGTTGTATGCAATTGGGTGTTGCACATAAGCACATAATCTTCTTCAATACAATAGAAGAAGCTACAACATTAATGGCAGCTAGCAATCAAGAGATGCAAAAATAACAAAAATAAACAATGGGAGATTACTTATTGATCACACCAATTCTCACTTGGATCAAGTGATATTCAATTAGAGCCTTGATCCTCTTGGTTGACCTTGTCAACCTTGTTGATTCACTAGCTCCCAAGAAGAGGTACAAAAGCTTTGAGATGGGACTAGCACAAGATGCTTCATGATCACCTTTTGATCACGTCAAGTTGCACAAACCAAACAAAAAGAGTTATTAGTGCATTTGAAATCAATTTAAATGCATAACAAGTCACAAACTCCTAAGAGTCATCACAGGCCGGATTTGGGAAAAGGCACCAACCTCATTTCTAAATACAATGAAACTTTTTGTACCTTGAAGTCTTCAAATTAGAAGTCTTGATTTTGTTTTGTTAAGATTTTAGAAACATCAACAACTCATAATGTTTTTCAAAAAGTATGCAAATTCCACAATGTAAAGCTTTCTCTTATACCTCTTGAAAAGAGCTTTTTCAACATTGTATGAAGCTTCTTTAATTAGACATGATTTAATTCGTTAAATTGTCACTTAAATAGTTGGTGTCACTTCGACAGTTTCACTTTGAATCGTTCAACTCACATAATTTTTAAGTGCTATGTTTTAGGATTGTGACCTTAATTTATTGTAGCATTTTTCAAGACTTTTTCATCAATATAAAGATTAATTAATTTGAACAAGAGGTTTGATGCTCTAGAACTTGATCCAAAGATTCAAAACACCTTGTGCTATTTAAAAGTCCCAATATCAGATTACATTTGGGAGCCTTGATGGTTCCTTCGTTGCAATGCGCAAACTTCGTTTTCACTTTGGGAATAATGTGCTTTACATCTTGCCATGCATTTGACCTATTCTCAACTCGAATCCATTGTTTTGTTCCAACAACCTTGTCCCACACTCATCATCCCTTTAAATTTACTCCCCGGTTTTTCTGTTGTGGGTGATGGAGTTATTGCTTCTGAAGCAAGAATAGACATGGAAGACAGTGTTGTGACAAGCCCCACCAGCATCATGTAAGCAAAAGGTCAAATCAGCGTTAGGGCGAGCGATTCTTAGACTGAGGGAAAGACACCTGCCGGTTATCAACTGGGTACACATCCACTTACCTCGATATATTCTCAAAGAGCGCAAAAGAACCAATGTTGATATAGAACCACGGCTCAAAGAGTCAAGTATAAAAGAACAGACCAAAGCACCACCGGTTCTTTAAGGTTTTGAAATAACCAAAACCGGCTATTCTTTGATTCTGAATTTTTTCCCTCAAGAGAAGGAACCGGCGGTCCTCTGATTCTGGAACACTTCAAGAGAAGGAACCGGCGGTCCTCTGATTCTGGAACACTGCAAGAGAAGGAACCGGCGGTCCTCTGATTCTGGAACGCTTCAAGAGAAGGAACTGAGGTTTTCTGTTGCGGAATCGGTCAAAGAACGGGAACCGGATTTTATAATTCAAAGAACCGCCCAACACTGGTAAAATCCCGAAATGCAACCGTGCAAGAGGGAGAAGACGACGGTATGCGTGCCATAGTCGAAACACTCGAGACTCTCCTCGATCGATGCTGCCTCCCGTCAATCCACACAAGTTGACGGCAAGCGAGAGAGAGATGATGGATGGATCGAATGGCAAATCGCAGTCAAGGTGCAGAAGAGGAAATCCCGAGCCCAATGCTCAAACCTAATCTGATGGCGGCGGCGGCGGCGCGGAGGGGGGCGGGTACATCTTCTTTCCAGACTCGTGGAAACAAATACGCCAGAACGTGTTATAAAGCATAGTAATCCATGCGAGAAGCGTTGCGTATAACTCAGGATGATCGCGCTACTCCATCTTCTGCTCTTCGCTGTTGTAGCTTGACATAACGGGAGCTTCCTGCGGCCTCAGGAGGTGGAGATCTTGTCTCGGTTGATGTTTCAATTGCTCGGCAATCGAGGTTTTCAGGAGTGTGTGCTCCTCCCTTGATCGGAAGCTTGGAAGTGTTTTTCGTTAATTGGTTCGACTGCTTGACGTTATGAACTTTTCAGGAGTGTGATCCTCCTCCCTTGATCGAAACTACAAAAAGTTTTGTCACGTGTGGTGATTGCGGGATCAGATTCGGTTTGTCTTGAATCGCGGGGAAGGAAAGAGGGAGTGTGTGCGGGGCGGGGGGGAGGAAGGCAGGTTTGAAGAACGTTAGGGTTGAAGGCGACGGAGGAGAGAAGAAAACAGACAAGAAGAATGGGAATGGAAGTTCCTGCAGCAGTAGTGACAGGGGAAGAAGAAGCAGGAGACGCGAGCAACACAACGCTGGGTCGCAGGCCCAGCATTTTGCTCATTGGCTCGAAGAATGTAGGCAAACGCACCATCCTCAACAGTGCGTTCCTCTCTCATGCTTGACACTCTTGCTCTTTTTCCATTGCTGCTGGCATGCCAACTACATCACAGTTTCCGTTGTTTGTTTCTTCGCCATAATACAGAAGATCTGAAAGGGATGTGAGGTTGACAGGATTGATTGCTGATAAACAATTTGCAACCAACACATCATCAGCAGGTGCGACTTGTTGTGGGTAAGCACCTGGATTCCCTGCTGCTAATCACCTGCATTCCATGCTCTTGAGAAAACACCTCTTCTTCTCGAGTCTGAATTCCTCCTCCTGCAAGAGATCTGGCATTGTTTGGTATCAGGAAATTGTGTATTATCTTCACAACAAAAAGATATATCTGTTTTGCACACAATATGACACCACGAAAACTCCTCAGTTATACAATTTGGTTCTGAGTGTATGGAGAGTGTTGTATGGATCCTTCACGAGTTTCCATCGGATGCATATGTCTGGCGTAAGCAACAAGCAGATTCATTTCTGGGTCCACCACTACTACAGAATTGCAGACACTGTGATCACTTCCAAATCTGTGGGGAAATTCATTCATTAGTGTTATGGAGCTAAATCATCAGTAGCAATATTAACCAGAAGTTGGTGGTGGTGGTATCTGAAGATTTACGGGTTTGATCTCTGACACTGTTCTTGTAGGATTGAGACTCATTTTTATTGACAAGCCAGACAGAGGAGCATTTTTTTGTTGTGATTCTTACCTGTGCATCAAGAACAGGATTAGTCAAATCAGCAGATTATCAGGCTGAACATTCTCATGATTGCTGTGTTCTTATGTTGCTATTATTATGTTCTTCTGTTGAACTGTGCCACACAGATGGATCATTGACACCAAGTATTACACAGCAGAGATTTGTATCTGGATGACATGCCTTAACAACTCCGAGGTGGACAATCAGCAGCAGTTGCAGTCTTTGGCGAATGGATGTGAGGCTCTTGTTATGGTTTTTGATCTTAGCAATGTGAGTATGAGACAGTTCATGGGTGGAAATGAAACTGAAGTGTCATGTTCTTCCTCTGTGCATGCATCCTTTTGAAGCTTCTGTCAGGATACAGCAAATAAAAACTCCTCACCCATTTCTTGTGCAAAGATCAAACTAGATGGTGTGTGTAGTATCTTTCATTTTACAGCATATCCTGAGGAGGACTTTTCCTTGGTATCTGTGTGTGCTTGGCAGTCAACATCATTTGAGGAGCTTCAGGAATGGGTGTCAGGGATTGAGCTCAAGACTTTTGACATACTGATGTGCGTAGGCAACAAGGCTGACTGTGTGCCTTCACACTTTGGTCACACAGAGTATCGACGACGCTTACAGAAGTGTGGAGAGTCCTCCAGTGACCCCCATCCTGAGTACCTCACGTTTGGCATTGATTCAACGGAGGCCTCAAAGCTGCTTGGTGGTGAAGACCATGAGTCACCAGATGACAGGAGACAATCATGCATTGAATGGTGTAGTGAGAGAGGCATTGAGTACATTGAGGCATGTGCAGTAAATGAGGCATTTGATCAATGTAACTAGCCCTCCTTGTTCATCTCACAAACCAAGGAGACATGGTCCTCTGACTAGATTCTGTCACAAAAGAACAGATTTGTGTAGTGTAGTAAGGTATGACTGAAAGTGCTGATGAAGTTAGCCATGTCTGTCTACAGGTTTATCAGTAGATGGGGACTTGCAAGGTGTTGCCCAAATTGAAGGGGCTTTATCAGCACACATGTGGCCTGGTCTGGTGAAGAAGCCCCTCAACAAGCTCACTGACATCTCAGCAGCTCCTCAAGAAACTGAAGGTGCTTAGCTCCCTTTCATTCCTGGTGATCTTGCTTTCTCCCCGTCTCAGAATGCATATCAGTGGGATTGCAGTACATTCAAGGAAAATGCTGATGCTTTTGAGTTTGCATAATCTATCAAAACTTTTGCCAGACAGTGATGTGCAGAGTGCACAAACTGCTTTTCTCTGTTATCATATTTGGCTTTGTGGGCTCTGCAGAATTTTCAAGTGACAATGAGTTAGATTATCTCGTTGAATATGAGCTGCTGTCAAATGCATCCACAGAACCATGGGATGGTAATGATGAGCTCTGGAGCTTTACAGGATCCAATGCACCTCGCATTGATGCTACTACATCCAATGGTGAGCAGCAAAAGGTGAAGTATATCAGTAGCTCAATGTGTGGGAACCAGCAACAAGGTGAAGCTCAGAATGCACTTGAATTGACCTCCCTGCCTTCGAGTTTGGGGTCCCTTCCAGACTCTAAGTTTAAGGAGATTGAGGAACACATGGTGGTAGTAGAAATGTCTGATGGAATCGATGTGACAGGCATTACCCCCATGCCTCAAGCTTCTTACACAGATGAAACAGTTCCACTGGAGGTTGCCGATGGACACATGGAGCCAGGGGTTATGGTTAATTGGGAGCCTGGGATGGACGATATGGAGCAGCTGATTCATGAAATGGCCAACATGCGGGAGAACATGCGTATTCTGTCAGATGGACAAAGAAGAGAGATGGCTGCTCATTTGGCCATTCGCATGGCCACAATGTTCAACAATGATGATGAAGAGTGAGCAGATCCATTTGTAATACTATAGCTTGCATGAAAGACCTGATTCTGCTGGTTAGGTCCCCACATGTGTATATGGATGTTTGCAATAGATGTGGTCATATATGGTCAGTTGAGCCTTTCAAGAGAAGATCAAGAACTAGTCCATGTTGAAGGCGAGGATGATGCTGACAATGTGACACTGTTTCTATACAGTTGAATTGTATCTGCATCAAATACAGATTGACCATTTTGAATCACTGGGAGTCAGATGCATAAGAAGGGTTGACAGTGACCAAGTTGGAAACACTATATTTGTAGGTTATGTACAAGTTGTAATGTATTTACTATCCAAACAGTTCAGCAGGAAGACAATTGCACACAGGAAGGTAGACCTGCAGGTGGGGCAATACACACCTGACCTATTATTGCTTTTGATCTCCAATGTGAGTCTCACCAAATGAAGTTCTGTGAAGAATCCTGTATTCTGTATATTTGATGCTGTTAATTGGTTTTTCAGCTTAAGCAAATGATTTGCAGGAGTAATTTTGTGAAATTTGTGCAACACTTTTTGTTAATTGCTATCATTTAAAGGTTGAAAATGTATGTTGGTGTCTAGTGCAGATGGTTGGTGTATAAATTTGGCTAATCTAGTATTGTTCAATTTGAATTTGAACCTGGAATTGTTCCCATCATAGCAGGAACACCTAATAAATGTTCATAGAGGATTGTTTGGTGCTCAGATGTAGTGAGTGTAATTCTATTATTTTGTCACAAATTCAGTGCAATAATGGTGTAAATGATTCAATTTTGCATGATAAAATCTTGAAGCAATGTTCATAAGATCCACATCTTATTTTGTGCATTGTAAGGAAGAGGAATTTTTTGGTGGAAGAAGTCATGGAAAAGTTATGAAGGGACCCAATTACAAATTATAAAAATTAACATTTAAAAAATAATTTGTCAATTGAAATATTTCAAGTGGCATGTTGTGAAGTTTAAGGGTATTGTAAGTTAAACTTTACACTTAGGAAAAGGGTGAATCATGTAATTGGTTGGCCCACTCTTGTCAAAGTAATCTTACAATGTAAACTCAAAATGTTGTTTCAATAGAGTTTACCTTAAAGTAATCCTCTCTTCACCCTGTCTTTGGGCCTGTTTTCACCCCCCTATCCCCTCTTTAAGTGAGGTCCGCAAAATAAGGAAGTTTCATTAAATCTGGGTATGAAATGCTGAAAATCAGCATTTAATGCACAAGGTTCGAGGTAATTACATTAGTCCTACATGTAGGAGCAGTGAGAGTATATGTAGCAGCAGTGGAAGCGCTCAGGAAAAAGGAAAGACAATGTCAAAACCCGATCAAACTCAGTTTGGTACAAAAAGTGCTGCATTTCTGAGTTTGACACCCAGTTAAAGGCTAATGTACTTTTTTACAGGTTTTTTAAAAATCTCACCCGGTTTCGGACCAAACTCAGGGTATTGGTACCGTGTTGTCCTGACTTTACGGAAAACTCCACCGTGTTCATTATATTCTTTTGAAGTTGAATAACGGTGAGAGTTTGTTAAATGAAATCAGTTCATATTGCAAGTATCTTGCTTTTGCTTAATGAAGCTTAATAAAATTGAGTGGAGAAACGGGATTATGAAAGCTAAAAGTAGCTTGGGTTTCAATTTTCCAACTTTAAATAAAATTGATATGTAAAGTTAATTTCATAATGTCGATCTCATGTTCAAATTTGGGGTTTAACAATTGAAAATGGGTGAAGAAAGATGATAAGTTTTTCAAGGTTCAAACACATTTTCACAAGTGTCATAAAAGTGAGAAAGTGCAAAGGAGGTCAACTTTTTGATGTGGATTTTCATTTTGAGAGTTTGGAATATCAAAGTGCTTTGGTTCTTTGGGACAAGGTTACATTTAGTTTTTAAAAATTATTGGAAAAGGTTTTGACAAGTGTATCAATGAAATGAAATGACATATTCAGGAGAAATATATCAAACATGAATATGATCATTTGAAAGGTTAAAAATCAAATTGTCGAAATGATATATGATCAATTAATCGTCCAATAAAGGAATCTGATGAACTTCAATTGAGAAGCTTGATATATTGTTAAAGTTTTTTTTCAAAGGTTGTAGCTCTTCAATTGATGAAAAAAAAATTATAAACATTTAAAGTGATGAGATTCATAATTTAGTAATTTAAGAACTTTTGAAAGAAAAAAAAAATTCTAATATAACCTTTGTGTGAAGTTACAAAATATAATATATAAAGGAAGTGGGTGATTCCTTTCAAGTTTAGGTCATGATGAGTTTTGTGAATTCTATTATATGGTGTTAGCATAAAGTTTGTTTATGATACATTTTGGTTTCAAACTTCACTAATGCATAGTGTGTTTTCTTCATCATTAATAACATTTGAATAAACTAATGGTGTCAATAGAAGTTCAAATGGTTTAAGTTGTGGATTTTACATTATCATGTTATTTTTCAAAGGCATTGAACACAAAATATATAATTTGAAATTTTCATCTTTCTATTTGTTATGAAAACATGAAGATGATCATACACAAGATGTCACAAATATGTCAAGATTGATGTTTTAAAAATATTTAATTAAATTAATGATTAGACAAAAATAAAATTATTTCATTTATGTTCATTAATAGGTACAAAAATAGTTGAAATAATTTAAACATTCCATTGGGGTTTTTATCCTTGTAGGAAATGCCCAAATATTGTAAATCCAAGATCATTGACATTTTTTTCATAATTTTTATAAAAAAAATTTATTTGTGTAAAACAATGTTCCATTAGACAATGTTTCAATTTGATGATGATAACACATGGTAATTCTTTGTCAATAAATAAAACCTCAATCAAACATTGGAACTTTTAATGAAAAATGTGTTTAAATTGTTGTTCTGTTACTTTAAGACATTCTTAATACCTATCACATTTGCAGGAAAATTATAATGATTAAATAATTTCAAAGTTCTTAAAAATTAATAGAATTAGTTATAAAAACAAGCATAAATTCAAAATCAAAATTACAAATTTTTAAATTTAAAATTTAAAAATTAAAACATGGAAAGAGAAAATTTTAAATAGAATAAAAAATTCAAGCATGAAATCATTTAATGTTTTAATTACCAATGGTGAAACCTCACACTCTTGTTAAGTTTCTATCCCATGTTGAATTTCTATTGCCAAATTTGTTGTGAATTAAAAAAAAAATCATAGGTTATTTTGGATAAAAAAGTGGTCAAGGCTTTCAAAATATTTAAGGGTAGCCTCTTTATTGCCTTCTTAAAGGCTAAAAAATTTACATTGTAAGCATCTTGATACCATATTAAGTTACATAGGTAATTTTACTATTTGATTATGCATGTTGAAATATACCATAGGATTTGTGTAAATATAACCTTCTAACAACAATTTTTCAAATTACAACAAATTGATAAAAACACATTTTTTATTTCAATGTTCACATGTTACATTGAAAATACATATGTGTTAAACATAAAATAATTTCCTAACCAAATAAATAAATAATGCATTTCATAACAATTCATTGTTTTAACTTGTTCTTGTTTACAATGAATTTATGAATGCTATGAAATTGACAAAAGTTATGTAGTAAAAACAAACCATGATGATGTGTGGTGCCTTGGACACACACATCAACATATTTTTAAACATTCACCATTGGTTTTTAAGTGTATCAAAATATATTTTGATCTCCATTTCACTCTTGTTCATTGAAGTATCAATTTGATTTAAAATAATAATTACATGGTTATCAATTTTGGAATTTTTAATAAGATATGATTAAATAAAGTAGCTTGAATTGTTTGAAATAATTATTAAATCTCCAAACCTTAAATGTTAATTAATTATTCTTATTACATACTCTTTTTTTGAATAATAAATACTTTGCACAACCATGTTAAAATAATATTTACAATTGTGAAAATAGTTTGAATGGACAAAAGGATAACAGAATTGATATCATAAATGATTTTAACAATCTCTTGACATGGACCTCAATCATGAATTGCAATATTAGCCAAAGTGAAAACTGACAAAAAAATATTTTAAGAATAAGATTTTAATGCAATTAATCAAAGGGTTGGACATGTACCCATGACGGTTTTTTTTTTCTTTTGGGTTGAAGAAAGGGGGTGTGGCATTGTGTCTTTTTTTTCATTTTTTGTGCAATAATGCATTATTGCTACATGCAATAATAATTTTTTTTTATTGTCACTTCTTTTCATATGGATTTTTTTAGTTCATTTATCATCATGTAATTCTCCATTTAACAAATGATATCACATTAAAATATGGACTTTTAGGGAGTGATGTATCCATAAAATGAATCACCTTAATGTGGAACCACCCAATTCTAAATTATAACTTATCAAATACTCAATGGAATTATTTTGTAATTAATTTTCATTTATGGATGGTATTATTTTGGCAACTATTTGAATTGGTAATAATAATTTTTCATTGTAAACACATTACATAAACTCACTGAATAAATATAACAATTTGCTTCAATAATACAATTGTATGTATTAATATTCAATGTTGAAAATACAATATTCATATGAACATTTTGATGTTTTATGGTCCTTTCGAATGGTATGTATTTTATTTACATCTCTACTGTTAAGTTAAAACATGTTAGACCAATTATGATCAAATATCCTATTTGGTATTTGTTGTTAAATTATATGATGTTAATAGGTCCATTTTGGTTTTATTCAAAAGTTGGGCTATATTTTGATATCTACCAAATGTGAAATGAAGTTTGCATATTTGCAATTCAAGAATAATTTCAATGCAAGGTGAAAAATAGTTTAAAGTTTATATTGTAAATTTTATTACTATAATGCAATTAACAACAATGTACATATAATTTACAACTAATAAACAATGTACGTACAATGTCATCATTAACTTATAATGGAAATATAAACAACACATGTCATAAACATATAATGATTAATTTTCATGCCTTACATTTACAAAACAACCATTTAAGTCAAAAATACTGTGCCATTGGTTTTGAATTTCCTCACATGTGAATGTAAATTTATTTCACCATCATTATTTTAGCATAAGAATATATTGAACTTAGATGTTTTGGGAATTGCACCATAAAAGTTTATAATCAATAATTCAATCTATTTGCATAAAAACTAACAATGTAACAACATAATATTCTTATGCACAACAATAATGAATGATATTACAAATGGACAAAACATGGGTGTTGAATTTGAATATTTTTATTCATTACCTTCAAAAGATATAAGCTCTAATGATTTCACACAATAATCAAGAATAAGACTTTGATGGTTTCAATCAATAATATGTATTTTTAAAATGTTGTTCAAACAAAAAATGGAACAAAAAATCAAATGTCTTCACTCTAGCATGCATCAAATGAAAGTATTTTTAAACTTCACATTTCATTATTTTGAATTAAAAGCCAAATATGCAAAAAAAAAATTTATAAATAACATGTATCCCAATTCTTTCACAAGAAAAAAAACTTAAAATTAAAGAAAACAACCATTTTCTTATTAATTTATTATAATTTTTTGACATTATGCATAAGTGCATAATAATTGTACATGTAAATCCTGGATTCTACTAAGAGCTACAACCAAATGTCACATGCCCTTGCATATCTTGTGCAAATTTCAAATTTGTGTGAGTAGTTGAAATTTAATTGTACATTAGTTGCAAGGGAAATCTAGTTTCGTGGTAAATGTTTAAACATAACATAAAAGAGTTAGATATGCCAATTAATCATTGCCATGGTGCCAACTTGTGATTATCATAGTGGTAATGCATACGCATGGCATGACTATATGCATTGAAGTTCTATGTCAATTGTCGCAACCTCACTTTGAGGGAAGTGTGAGGTCGCCACTCACACTCTTGAAAATGGGACTGGGGAATCCTCCGAGACTCCTGAAAATTTAGAGCGCAATCGCAGGGGTCAAAACACCTTGTATTGAAACGTTCTTTATACCGTTGGAAAGGTCTTGAAGTGTAGATGTCTGAAATGGCCTCGCATGAGCCATTTGGACATCTATAGCACAAGTTATGGTCAAAAGAAGGGCCGGGAGTCAAACTGACAATTTGACTCCCGACCACTAAAAGTTGGGAATCGACCTGATTCTGGTGCGTGCAGGTGAAGTGCGACACACCATTGGAAAGCTTTCGAGGAGAACTACAACTTTGGTTTAGACCTCGTCCCGATCCGAGTTTGGGGCAAGAAGTTATGAACGCCCAAAGTCTCAAGAGTCCAAACCGGGATAGTTTCGAGACTCCACTTTGGGAGTCCCAGGAAAAAGAGCCATTTGGATGTAAGTGCGGCGGAAAGTTGCAAAAAATACTATATGGAGGAAGGTGGTGGTTTCCCTCAAGTCCGGGCCGTGATGAGTCAAGTGAATCCAAGGTCGCCCGTGGCTTGTCCCAACACTAAAAGTGTGCAGAATGAGTTTTAACTAACTCGTTGGTTGGATTTGGATGCAGGACCAAATAAATGAGTAAGCTTGTCCCTCTTCCTAATCTAATCCCGGAGCTTTCAGCATGCCCCTTTCACCCCCTTTAGTGTTGGAAGTTGGGAGCGTGCCCCGAATCCCAGAAATTCTGCAACTTGAGTGATTTAGTCCTAACTTGGGGCTAACTAGGGACTTGGGAGCGCGTCATCAATTGTAAGGTAGTTGTTTTCAATAATCTTTATGCAATGTGTTCACAAAATCAAAATATGTTGACCACAACTGTATATAGGGGGATATATTAGAATTATATAAGGGTCCATTTTGCAACTAATATGTGATTATCATAAAACTTGTGAATTTTTGACATGACATTTTAACATAGTTGCACACTAGTTGCATCGGATACTTAGTTGCAAGGAAGCGAAGTTTTCATAACCATAATTTCTCAATGTCCATGAAAATAAATGCTAAGAATATAAGCAAAGAATGGTTTCAAGAAAATAAATGGTTCCATAAAAGTTTTTTGTCATAATTGGAGTGGGAGGTTTAGATATTGATCCACAATCCATTTTTCTAATTAATTTTTAAAAAAGTTATCATGAATGCATATTTGGGTTGTGTACTTTGGAATGGAAAGGACTATTAGATCATTTATGTTTGTAAATGGTTTATAGATTGCACATTTTTAGTCTTGTTTTGAATCAAGTGATGAAACATCAATGTGGTTCGAATGATTTGTTGAAGGTTCATATGGATCATGTGGTTCATTACAAGCTTCTTAAAGGTCAAAGTTTGCACACCTTTGGTAGGATGATAATGTATTGCGTAAAGGATACAAGAAAGGAGCATTTCAATTTGCAAGTCGATGTTAATGTTTCTAATGTGAAGAAGAATGTTGGCATTGATGAATATACCAAATTTGGTTCAGTTATTAACAAAAATTGTGTGACATTATTTAATATCAATACCATCAATAGGGCTTTGGTATGGTGTGAAAAACAAAGAATAAACAAATATGATATTCTTTTCCCTCTATGGTATTGGATGTGATTTAATCTGGCCAATTTTTAATCTAATAGCTTTGTGGTGATGCAAGGCAAGAAGGTATGGATTTTTGTATGACATGTTCAATTTGAATGTATCATGAGAAAGTCATGTTTGAAGAACTTTGGAGAATTAAGATCGGCAAAGTAGATTCAATCAAAGTGTGAAAATTGAAATGTTTGAAAACAAGTTCCCTTTTCCACATGTGAAAGAAGCTAAGTCTTTTATCTGAAACTTATCTATAAAGGAGTTGGTTTATTCTTGCATCACAAGAACAGAAACCCAAACCTCCCATTTTAACACTTAAAACTGAAGAACATGCCAACACTAACTAACATGTATTTTTACAAGTGTGAATAGAAGGTTACATATCCATGTCAAGCCTCACCTTACTAAGATACTTGTGTACATATTTTGATCTATCTTACTTTTACCCACTCATACCCACATGGTAAATTTACGGTGAATGATGAAATATTTACCCCTACCTTGTGAACATGGTAAATGTTCATCAATTTCCTAGATTGATAATTTTGCAAATCTTATACCTATATTCCTACCCTTTACCTAGCTTGGAAATTGTTTGGAATGTATAGTATTTTTTTAAAGCAAATTTTTTGCCGCTAAATCTTTCTTGGGATGCTTACTATTGACACATCACCAAAAAATTGAAAATAAAAACACTAGTTTCACTAGTGAGAGTTAAAATTTGATTTTATATTGACATTTAGGTTATAAACATTTGATTAAGAGTCCTTTTTTTTTTGGGAGTTCATTTTTATGATTGGATTAGGGTTAGGAAGCTAAAATCTGGTTTTTAATGTGCAGTTTGTCACCACCACCTTGCAATGCCCACAACAACATCTAAGGCTCAAGAACTAGGGGGTTAAGTACTAGGATTGTGAATGCCTCTCAAGGCTTTCACAAACACAAAAGAGTTAAACAAGCTCCTTTGAGCAAACCAATATAAAACCATTTTGAATTTAGGGCACCTAAAACCTAAGTAACCTTTTTATTAGACATATTCTTTTTTTTAAATAATAGAATATATTTGACTTGACTCTCCAGTTCCCAAATTACATTTTATCCAGGTGCAAGTATTGGTGTAACAGTTTTGGTATAGTCTGATTTTACCCTCTAGAGGATTCAATACTTAAACCTTGGATAAGGGCTAATGACAAAAGTTGTATTTAGCAATTTGTTATTGAAAGGCCCCAGGTAATTGATGAAGCCATATTTTGCTTGGTAGTGTAAAGGGAATTTTAGGGTTTAGGGTTTTATTGTCGAAAACAATCGTAAGTCAGTAGTATAAATGAAAAGATTTTATGTCCCAGGCAAAATACCTTTGCATCTACCCATGGCCATATTAAAGTAAATTGCATTCCTGCCAAACCACTAGATAGGGTTTAGGGTTAAACCTCAGGATGAACTACCAGCCCTGTTGCCCTTGTAACAACATGGATTTGTCCTGGGGTCTTGTGGAGGTCCAACAAGATGAGGAAGGGATCAGCTTGACAACTGATTTGGAGGATTTTTTCAGCAGAATCATTTGGTAGGATGTGTTGAAATGTGGGCTTGCAACTTTCCAAACCAATACCACCACCACCAGCTTGTTTATGCCAATGTAAGTCCACAAGCAGCTCTGCTGATTTGGATTTCACCAACCTGCTCACAAATGCAGAACATGCAGAAATCACACCATCAAATTGCTGAAAATTCACAAGCTTCTTGGACTCACCACTTTTGTCCTCATGCTGCCACAGGAAATGGCTACAAACTTCCCTCCAAAATCTACTGTGTACACCATTTTCTGTCACTCCTTGCAGATACAAAGCTCCCACATGGCTGAAGTTGGAAGGTTCTGGCACAGTTGCAAGAACAGAAATGAGCTCAAACAAATACTGCATTCAGATATTATACATATTATGTGCCTTCATACAACCTTTAAGGACATATGTTCCATGATAAATCAGTTGTTAGTAGGCATCCAAGAGTGAAAGAAGAGATACATACCTCAGAGAAGTATATCCAGCAGATTGGACAAAGTCTATATACACTGCTGGAATAAATCTAACAAGAGATATATGACAGACTAGCTAGCTTCCATGTTGCCCACACTTTCCCTGTGCAGTGTTGCCAGTCTCTGATTCTCAAGCCATTTTTGAATTTAACAATATAATTCCAATCCCAGATTTTCTGGTTAGCCACATGTCTTTTGAGGGAAGGAGGACCGGCTTTGGAGGAGGTGTGAAGTAATGGCTGTGTACAGTGAAATGCTTGAAGATACACACACACATTCTGAAGTGTGTTTTGTCAAGCTTGGAAAATCTACAAATGGGTCTTGTTTGAAGCTATGATGATGATACTTTACAGGCTCCCAGTTCTACATTGGCTTTGCCGAAGTCTACAATTTGTGGACAATTTTGGATACCATAGACTCTTCAGTTCATATTCATGAGTCTTTCATGAATCTTCTTAGGAAATTCTCTCCAACCTCATGATGTCACCACAGTCTGTGTCCGAGATCGAGCATCAAGAGGCTGATCAGGAAGTCCAGAAGCAGAACAGTTATTAGCGTTCTGCTCCTCTTTAGCTGATGTGAATTGATGGTATGCATCAATCACTGTTTTGAATAGTGGCTGTGAATGGTGGTCCGAGTACAGAACACAGCCATCATTGTCACGGGTTGGTGATCCCTTGCGTTTGAATTTGGGTCTTTCTGCAGTGATAGCAATGGCCAAGTCATTGGGGAAGAGAGACCGCCACATAAATGCATGAAGGAGAGTCAAAAAGAAGACAGAAAAAACTGTGGCTGATGAGACAAAGGTAAGTCCTACAGCCAGGCCCTTTGTTATCCAGCCATTTGCCTCGTGGCAGTAGAGGATTGCTGCTATGGAAGCTATAGTCATTGGAAATGTGTATGCCCACCAAGCAATTGAAAACCTGATTCACAAGCAACAAAATCAGATGCACATTATTAGCAAAACTATGAGAGAGAATGTAATATCACATTTCTAAATTCCATCTTGATGCTACACAATATTGCATTTCCACAAGATTGTAACCCATGAGAATGAATCAATCGGCCTCAACAAAACTTACTTGAACCCTTTGAAGAAATTGATGCGGACAAAGAGTGATGAACAGAGGAAAAGGGCCACAAAGAATACAAGTCTGGAAACATAATCAAAATCACCGACAATCGACATCCATGCAACACTGGCAGCACTTGGCACTGCAACAAAGAGGAAGAAAACTGGGTGCAGATCCTTAGGCAGTGTTTCATTAGTTGGCAGCCTTTGATAAAGAGTAACAAAAAGCACAAGATAGTGTGCAAGTCCAACCGCCCAGAAGAAGATTGCTGGCTCCTTCCAGCCTACTGTGGCTGCAAGAATAGAGCCTACAAAGTTTCCCACAACAGACAGATGTGTGGAAGGATTGGCAACCTTGGAGAGGCGTCTGTCACCTCCGGAGAGCCATTGCCCATAGATTTTGAGCTCCAGCGAAACAACTGGAGCCATAAGAACACACCACACTGCTGGATGTATGGACTTTGCAAAACGCGGTGGAACTCCGAGTGCAAGAAACATCCCAGCGATCCAAGGAGTGAAGAAAAAGTTTACACGCACAGGATGCTGGAATTCTCGCCGTACTGCTTCAAAGAAGTGGATCGATTTCAGTATGTAGACGAAGAAGATGACCATAAAAGAAAAGACAGAAAGGCACCATAGGCAGAGGTTGATGCTGCTTGGAATATGAAGAAAACCCAGATCTGGAGATGTTGCCAGATTCTTCCACAGCATTGATTGACTTCCAAGTCCTAGTGTGATTCCGAAGCATGAAACAGGAAAACGGAGCAGGAACGGCCATCTCTCATCAGGTGGTAGCAACAGTTTCTCAGAGTCCTGAAATTCCAGGACACCCACTAAGTGTAAATTCCCATTTCTTGCAGAAATAGAAACAGTGTAGCGACTGAGAAATGCAAGAGACCTCGCCAGGACCCATCATGCAATTCTTCCAAAAAGATCAGAGCAAAAGTTTGAGTAGAAATTCTCGAAATGTGCCGCTTGCGCATGCTATAGAGAATCTGAAGAATGTCGTGCTTACCTTGGGAATTTCAAGCTCTGGACCTTGGAGGGCATCGAAGTAGCGCCCAGCGCTTACACAAGGCGGCGAGCGACAGTCATCGACGGTGCCAGACGAGTCCTCCTCGCAGCCGCAGTCCTTCTCCTCGTCGATGACCGAATCCGCCCGTCTCTTGGAACACATTGTGTTGGGAAATTGCTTCTCTACAAGAGACCTAAACACTTTCCTCGATCGCGTCCTGAATAGATCGTAGGTGGCGCCCGCAGGAGCGCTTGCCGTTCTTGGCATATTTGGACTGAGCTGCTCCTCACGCCTTTGAAAGCTCTTGAAGAAGCGATGAATCCTGGAAGCAGATTCAGGCGTGAACCCTCTTCCGTGAGCGAACGAAAGAGCTCTTCGCTTGGGACTCGGTTCTGCATGCGCAAGGGGTTTACAAGGCAGTGTGGACTGAGAGCCAAGCAACTCCGGATGTAACTTCTGGACTGCGCTGAAGACTTCTGCTGCAGGGACGGATTTTGAGGAGACCTGAGCTTCCTCGGTTGCATTTGCTCCAGCAGCAGCTGGTTCTTCTTGCTCCTCCTGGCAGGCGTCGAGTTCCGGCACGTCAATTTCTGCTGTAGGTGATATTAGCGCCACGACTCTAGGAGCCGGCGGCTTCAAAGCACTTCGCATCAGATACCTGTGGCTTGACGGTGGTTTCGGGAAGCCATGCGGCAGCCTGGATCTGTCTGTGTTCCTCCTCTCTGTTTTCACTGGTTTCAGAGGCGGTAGTATCTGCGCCTCCGAGAACGATCTTCTCCCGACAGCTGCATCTAGCGCTAATAAGTAAGGATCACGCCACAGACACGACACGGTAGGTTTCTCAAGGGACGTCAGATGAGGAGAAGAAGAGGTAGTGGGGTTATCATCACCCTCTATGAGAGGAATCCAAACAAAACTCGACTTCTCAGTCTGTGTTACACTCGGCACCTGTTCTTCTTCTTCATCAAAGCCTTGAATCATGTGCGTTGTTCGTGCGTCTATGCACAAGCTGCTGCGGCTTCTGCTCCTGCTAGTCCTCTCAACAGCAACAGCAGAGTCCATACTAGTGCTACCAACACAATAGATGTATTCTGAACACTAGAGATTTCCGAAGAAGGAACTGTTCTCGCAACGTCTCTCTTCAACACTGTTCGCAAAGAGCTGCTACTATAATGCGCATGCAATCACGTTCAATCTGCAGAGCCCCGAACTACTTCTCGCATGATAGTGCTGCTGCTACTGCTTCCGCCTACATCGGTAGCACAAAAGCCGTCCACAATCGTCGATGCGGCTTTCTCATGCTCGTCGTCACCGTACAACACTCTCTTTTTCTCCCGTCGCAGCTTTGTTGCCATGATCGGGCGCAACTAATGGCAAATCTGCTACCTAAACTTTGCGTCAAATTTCCTAAGCGAAGACACAGATGCACAAACAAACATGCGACGTAACGACGACGATACTCTTTCTCTCCGAATTCTAGCAACACAGAAAAGAGAACATATCCGTGAATTTGATTCAAATCTCACTGGACATAAAATGTCACAACAACAAAACAACGGCCGCAGCCTGCGGCGACTGCTGGTGACGATGCTTTTTTCCCGCAACAAATTAGAACAACAAAGACGAAACTCCTTCTGATCTGAATGATCATTGATGATGCTGCTTTTCTGCTACAAGAACAAAGAACAAAGAAAAAAGAAAAAAGTCCTGCTGATGAGAATGATGATGCTGATGATTTTCTACAACAAACGAAAAAACAGCGACAAAGACAACAACTCCTGCTGATGAGAATGATGATGCTGCTGATTTTCTATAACAAAATAAAAAACAACGACAAAGACAACAACTCCTACTGATGAGAATGATGATGGTGCTGATTTTCTGTAACAAAATAAAAAAGAACGACGAAGGCAACAACTCCTGCTGATGTTTCAAGTCCTCCCCGATGAAAGATGAATTGATTGATGATGCCAGGCTTTTCTGCAACAAAAAACAAACAAAAAACTACAAACAACAATGGCAAAACTCCTGCTGATGTTTATACCGTCCACCCTGATGAATGGATTGATGATGCTACTTTTTTGCAACAAAAAAACAACAGCAAAAAGAAGAACGACAACGACAAAAACTAAGACGATGACGACGACGACGACAGAAGAAGCAATAAATATTAGTTAAGCAAGCAAATGTTCATTAATACCTTAGGCAAACAGAAAATTCTCCACTGGCAAGATACTCCGCTATTGCATCATTTGTGACGAAGGAAGCAGCAGAAGAAGAAGAAAGAGAAGAGGACATGAAATGGATGGCAGCATTGGGGAAAATAGAGCAAATAATTTTGCATTTTTTTTGCATTGCAAAAAGGCTGCAACGCCCCGTCCACTCTTTCTTTCTCTGGAGACAGGAAAAACAGCTAGACAAGTCCCAGTGTGTTTTTTTTTTTCAAAATTTGCGAGGTAGGTGGGATTTAGCCAAATTTGGCTACCGGTCAGGTCAGAGAGGATAGTAGAAAAGTTTAAGAATCCTGCTATATTTTGACGAAATGCTACAACATTATAATGTTGTAATACTTTGTATGATTTTTTTAAAAGAGTGTTGGTCTAGGTATTTGTTGTTGTCAGGAGTGTTAGTTTAGTTGTTCGGTTAAATCATAATTAGTTTATTGTTAAGTTGGGCTAGCATAGTTAATTGTGTTTTAATTTTAAATTGGTTCAAATATGAACGTAATTTTAAAAAATTGATGTTTAGTATAAAATTTTGAGATGTGAATTTTAAAATTATGTCTAATGATCCTAAATAAAAATCATTTATGACAAACAAGAATTTAAGCCCAAAACATAAATAACACACAAATCGTTATGTATTCATTGAGAACCAGTCTGATAGTGCACAACATTTTACAAAGCCTAATATGATAATGGCCATTTCAAAAAACATAATACTCAAATACACAAGCATTTTAAAATTTTCTTAAAAACTTGCCATTTTTTAAAAAAAAAACCCTACAAGTCTTTAGGCCATGAGCTTTAGTTACTTACACCCCAACTCTACTTTAGTGGGGAGTAATTTGGAGAGGGGGGGGGGGGGGGTTTCTATTGTTTGGGTCAAGGGAACAAGGGGGCAGTATCTCAAGTTCTCATGCCCGAGAACAACATATTGCCCCTGTGACTCCGCTTTCCACCAGATAAATTGTTTTTGATATAATTTTAATATGCTAACCTGGAGGCACCTAAAAGGCTTTTAACGCAAGTTGAAAGCTAGGTTGAAGATTATGCTTTGGAAGTACTTGCACATACAAAGGCAAAATCAGGTCAGATTTTAAATGGTTAAGCACTTGCCAATTATGGTGGGCAAGACATTAGGCAAGCCTATTAGGGTGAGCTAGGTGATGCGCCCACCGTAATGGGCAAGGGTGAGACCATTCCTTGACATTAAACTTTGGGGTTGCATATTCAAGAATTTTGTTTAAATTGTGTTCAAAAAAATAAAAATAGGTCACTATTACAAATGATACGATCATCACTTGAAGATTAGCTGTGATGGTGTCAGGAAAATGACATAATTTGTCACCCCATACCATAATGACTTGTGAAAACTACATATGTATATAATGTTGGGAATCTTGTATTGTCACCAATGTTGGGCTTGTATACGATTTTAGACATACCCTTCAGTGTAAGTATAAATGATTTACATTTACACACCATGCAAATCTGTGTAAATCTATGACAACCTCCAACCTCTTGATGACCTTATAAAAAACAAAAATCAAAGAACCTGCTTGTAACAGCTTGCCTCTTCGTATTCTGTGTATTTATGCATGATATTTGTTGTGAATCATGTGTGAGAAAAGAAATTATGTTGGTGTTTTGCATCAAGTAACACCTCAGTGTGGGGCATGGCCCACACATTCTCAAAATAAGGGCCCATCTCTCCATCTCAAGCAAATGCTTATTTCCAAAAGCACCCATCTCCCCAGGCATTTCCTTCCTTCTTCTTCTTCCTCTTCTTCAACCTTACCCAATCGCCCCTCCCAATACTTCACTTACCCTCCTCACAACACTAGTTGTCACCTTGAAGAGATAGATGGCTGCCTGTAGTGATGGGTCATAATGTCCATAAGAGACAGGACAACACTTTTAAAACCATCCAGGCTGGGATCCATTGCCATTGACATTCAGAAAGTACCTGCAATGAAACAAACTTGTGAAGAGAAAAACAAAAGTGCTCAATGGCAGTCATTTTATCATGATACAAGTGTAACAAACAATTTTGTCACTTAGCAGTATACATTGAAATTCAGAGGGGGCTCATTGCAGCCAAACGACAAATTTTATTTGCTGGTAGGTAAAGAAGCCTGCAGGCTTTCCTGCAATAAGGGCCGGGGGCCTGGGCCCCACATGAATGCTGAGCTGCGCACAGGCCCGATTCCAGTAAAGCCTGTGGCCAAGGGCTTTATCCACAAAGCGAAGGAATTTGTTGGCAGGGCCTTATGAAAATTCGGGTGGGCTTTACAAAAAAGTGTAAAAGCCCGTGCCAGAAATGTAATGCCCTAACCATTGCGGAGGAAACTTCATGTTGAGTAACAAGCCCTCCAATTAGTTAATTAATTAATTATGGCGTCTAATTATTACCAAAGATCTTATGAAGGACTTGAGAAGAAATATATCATTACCCTTACCCAGCTGATATATTTAAATCATATACCCGCCCAACATTGCATAGAACTCTCTATATTTGGTGTGATCATCAGTCTGACATATGGAATCAAAGTTGTTAGAAATGAATAAGATCTCAACAAGCAATAAAATGATGAAACCCTGCCAACCATAAATTAACCAAAGCACCCCAAAAAAAAGGGAGAAAACAAGGAACAAAACGGAAGAAGGACCCATTGCCAAGAAGGCAAATGAACCAACCAAGAGGGCGGACCAATAAAATCATTCAATGAAACCAAACTTGCAGAAACCTTAAAATCATTATATATTGCAGTAGCCTAGAGGGGGGAAGGGGGGGGGGGCGCAATCAAGAATGCAATGACACATAGGAACTTCACCAAACAATTCTCCAAAATCTACTTACTTTTGTGCAGCAAGCACCACAACATCAAAGACAAAAGATTAGAAAATTGGGCAAATTGGGCAATTTTCTAGTTGTAGCCCACCTAAGGAGACATTTGGACCAAGATATGCTAATAGATTAGTGAGGAATCTGTGTAGGCTAGCAGCAAAGGTGGGACCCGGCGGGAGTGAACAGCACCCACAGTATGGATGGATGGTGCGTGGAGTGTGGACAGGAAACACTTTTTTCATTGTACTCCTGTCCAAAATCTATCCATGGTGTTTGGTTAGTTATGTGCTAAACATTCCCACGTATGCCTTACCCACATATCTCCCTACATTATAACCACTTACATTGCATTCCATATTCACTTAATTATGATAGGGTAGAGAGGCCCATCACCAAACATAAGCCGGTCACTGAGCATCCGCCTAGTGCAGCAGCCCACCTATGTTGAAACAAAATTATTCTTATGGGCATTTGCCTTTTAGCCTATCACCAAATGCTTCATTGAAAATAATTTTGTTTAAATTTTTCATATTGCTAATCGCTCATCAAGTTTTAGTGTTCGATAATAGGGATTTTGGTGGCCATATTTATAAATAAATTGAATAAATTTTCAAGGGACCCATTTGATGAGGGGTGATTAGTTAAATTTCATTATGGAAAGGGGGAAACATGAGGTTCATTGTTTGGTTACAGGGAAAAAATGGGCTAGTTTTTCAAGGACCCCATGTTTGGCGTGAAAATAAAAGTTCGATGATAAACCATTGGACTAAACAGTACAAGGAAAAGAAGTTTAGTGATGGGGTCTACAAGTCATGTTAAATAGCATTCAACTCATCACAAACAAGGATTAGGGTTTACAAGAATCCAATGGATACTCAAATCCTCCACTTTAATTGGGGAAACCTTTCTATTTTCCCCGCAATTTTGTGCACACCCCATTCTTGCCAAAAATTAAAAGCATCAAATTCACAAGGTAATGCGACAAATCTACATACACAAATCATTTTTACAAAGATACAATTCCAATTAGAGAGAAAACTAATCTCAAGTCATTCATCATGATTTTGAGAGCATATGGGTTAGATCAACAGAGGTCAAACAACATAGAAGGACTCGTAAAAAGTTTTAGATTAAAAACACAAGTCTTAGCAAATCAACAAAAATAAACTTTGTACCTTAAAGTAGCCAAAGAAGAGCCTCAAGAGCTAAATTAGGAAACTACACACACTAGACTAACCAAAAAGGAGCTACAAGAGCTTGATCATCAATAATCAAATCCTAAGTTGTCAAAGAAGGGAAAAAAAATCATGATTCAAGGTGGATGCAAGGGGGCATCTAAACATGAAGGCAATAGATGAACTTTATAATTAGAAGTTCAAGAAGTTTTTATACTATTGCTAGATATAAAATTTTATAATTCCTAGGTGTAATGTAGGTAGCCATAAGAGAGGTAGATTTCTTCAAGTTTTAAGAAATCGTAGTTTGTTATACACATCTAATACCTTCATAGAAACAATTGATCAAAATTTAGTATGGTCTATCATAAACTTAACATCTCACAACTTAGTAATGGAAATCATACAAAATTCATTCATTCATAATTTGTACATTTTACACATTGATATCATGCATTGAAAACACGTTTGAGACATATATTTATAGGAAGATGTGAAATTTGTGTGACATTTGTTCATTTATAGGTTTGTATTTCATCCATCAACACATTTATCCAAATGTCAAACATGTTTTTAACACATCATACTTGTGTGCAAAATTTATGAACCTATGAATGAATGAATTTCGCATGATTTTCATTATTAATTCATCATATGCTAAATTTATGATGTCAAACTTTGAGGAATTTTATGCATTGATCACAAGTTCCAAACAACTAGAGGCATATGCATTTCACACTTATCTTGATTTTTCACATTTTTAAAAAAGTTGGTCAAAATACAAAAGATTTAGGTTTGTACCTTTTATAAAATCAAACCAAATACCCCCAACTTGTTGAAGGTTAGGGCTCGAGCCTTTAAATCATGATGTTGTTGAATGTGCCTCATAGGAAGCAAAGTGGATTAGATGATTAGCCTAATCAAGACAAGGAGAATGTCGCACCATCTTCTAGATCACAAGAACTAGTAACAAAACAACAAAGAGTCAATAAATCCTATCCTATCAACATTAGAAGCAAATGGAACAACCAAGCATTGGAGGAAGCCATGGTTGTAGTTGAAAAAGGGATAATTTCATTGAGGAATGCAAGTAAGCATTATAACATACCATTAACTTTATTGTCTAATCATTTGTATGGAAAAACAAGATTTAGAAAAGTAGGACCAATAAATGTATTAATAACAAAAGTGTTGCAACCCTCCTTTGAGAGAGTGTGAGGATGAAATTCACACTATTAAAGTTGGGACTTGGGAGTCCTCCGGGACTTCCGAAACTTCAGAGTTTGATTACAGGGGTCAAAACACCTCGCATTGGGATGTTCTTTATATCATTGAAAAGTTATCAAATTGTAAATGTCGAAAATGGCCTTGCATGGGCCATTTGGACATTGGCAACACAAGTTATGACAAAAAGAAAGGTCGGGAGTCAAACTGACAATTTGACTCTCGACCATTAAAAGTCAAGAATCGACCCGACCCGACCCCAATGTGTGTAGGTGGAATGTGATACACCGTTGGAAAGCTCTCGAGGAGAAATACAAGTTTGCTTTAGACCTCATCCTAATCGGAGGTCTGAACAAAGAGTTATGACCTTGCAAAGTCCCAAGAATCCAAACCGGGACAATTTCGGGACAAGAGGAGTCCCGAGACAAAAAGTCATTCGAATGTGGGTGCCGCAGAGAGGCACAGAGTATACTATATGGGGGAAGGTGGTGACTTCCCTCGAATTTGGGTTGTGGTGAATCATGTGAGTCCAGAGTTTCCTGTGGCTTGTCTTAACACCAAAGGTGTTCCAGAAAATGAATTAACCAACTTGTTGGTTGGTTTGATGCAGGTTCGAGTAAGTAACTAAAGCTTGTCACTCTTCCTAGTCTCATCCCGGAGCTTCAGCACACCCCTCTACCCCTTCTAGTGTTGAGAGCTAGGAGCATGCCCCGAGTTTCTCACAATTCCACTATGTGAGTAACTTAGACCCATCTTGGGTCTAACTAGGAACTTGGGAGTGCATCACTTGGTATCAGAACTCCGGTAAAACTTGATTCACTTCTTGGGAGTTTCGAATAGGACCCAAGAAGAACCATAAGCAAACATAAGAGACCATGTTGGAAGAACCCTTCGAAAACCAAATAGTCCTGCCATAATCAATTAAGGAGGAAGAACCAAAAACCCGAGAGGACCAAGATGAGCTCAAAAGTGAAGAGGAGCAATGGAGCTCGGTCTTATTCATCTAGGAACAATTGGAAGTCCTCCTCAAAATGAATAGGCCCGACTTCAATGAGTTGGTTACGGCCTTCAAAAGAGGATCATCCAAGAATGCGGGATTTCAACTGGCCAAACCCAGGAACTTCGATGGTGCCCGCGACTGAAAGGTTGTGGATGCTTGGCTTGTCGAAATGGAGGATTATTTACATGTCACCAAGGTGGGACGGCATTCGGCAATGGAGTTTGCCCAATCCTACTTGAAAGGTTATGCCACCACATGGTGGAGGACAATGAGATAAGAAGAAGAGAAGAACCATGGTTACACTTGGGAATTTTTTAAAGAACGTATCAAAGTCGAATTTGTTCCAAGGAATTCCGATTACATCTTGAAGTGCAAACTCCATGACCTTATGAATGCCACAAATGACAACTTGCAACAATATGTGAGGGGTTATTCCGAACTCATGTTTGAGATCTAGCACATGCATGAACTGGATCGCATGTGCCAATTTGTGATGGGGCTTCCAACTTGGGTGAAGCGTAAGCTTGAAGAAAATTGGCCCTCCTCACTATCCAAAGCCATCATGAAAGTGGAAGGCTTTTCGGATGTGGGACGGGGTGAAAAATTTGAATTCAAGAAGGACAACAAGTTCCTTCACAAGAAGCCATGCCATGAGGGTGAATGGAACCGAGGGCAAGGAAGCCCAAGAAAGGAAAAACCTAAGCAATTCCAAGGCTTGAGGTTCAAGCCTAAGGGAGATTTTGTGAAGAAAGGGGCTCCTTTTAAAGGGAGCCAACCCAAGGGAAATGTTAGTGAGAAGTTTAAAGGAACATGCTTCAATTGCACCGAAGTGGGGCATTACTCCAAAGATTGTCCCAAGTCCAAAATGGGGAATGGAGGCTCTAAGGTAATTGCCTTCAATGCCAACCTAGCCCAAGCTAAATGTAATCGACTTATCTTCTTGAAAAGGAAGATTGTTAAGCGGGATGTGTTATGTCTTTTAGACACAGGGGCTTCTCACAACTTCATAACCCAAGAAAGCGCCAAAAGGATGAAACTCCAATTGGAAAAGCTCAAGGCACCCATCAAGGTGCACTTCACAGATAGGGTTCCCCATCCCAATATGTCACAAGCAAAGGCAGTGCCTCTTCAACTAGAAAATTAGAGAAGAAAGGTGGACTTGTTGGTTTCCACCTTGGGTGGAATGGATTGTGTTTTGGGAATGGAGTTCATCACTTGAAACAACGTGATCATAGAAGGGCACAATAGACTAGTTAGAATCTCGTCCAAAAGTGGGATCGTGCAGGTGAAAGCACACGAAGTGCCTTATGTGGGTGGATCAACCATCCACTTTATGTTAAGAAAACCCTGGGAAAGAGAATGCATGGGAGGCTACGACATGTTGTGTGTGATGCGAATGTTAGATGAATATGAGCCCAAGGAAGCCGCCAACTTGGTGACTTCCCCGAATTACATCAAGCGAGTTTTGGATGAGTTCTCGAATGTGATGCTTGAAAAGTTGCCCGAGGACTTGCCCTCGAGAAGATGAGTTGATCATGTGATCGAGGTGATGCTGGGAATGGCACCTCCCACTAAAGCCCCATATCGAATGAGCCATGAGGAGTTGAAAAAACTTAAAATTCAACTCGAAGAACTCCTCATGAAAGGATACATTAAGCCTAGCAAATCATCATATGGGGCATTCGTCTTTTTTGTTCATAAGAAGGATGGGACATTAAGGATGTGTGTGGATTATAGAACCCTCAACAAGGTGATAGTGAAGAACCGATACCCATTACCTCGGATTGATGATCTCTTTGACCGACTCTCGAGAGCTAAAGTGTTTAATAGGATTAACCTACGTTTAGGGTATTACCAAATTTGAATTACGGAAGGGGATGAAGAAAAGACTACTTGTCGCACAAGGTATGGCTCATACGAATTCTTAATGATGCCTTTTGGGCTCACCAACACACCCGCCACATTTTACACTCTCATGAATGACATTTTCCAAGAATGGCTTGATGATTTTGTCGTCATCTACATAGACGACATTTTGATCTATAGCGGCTCCTTAGAGGAGCATGTGGAGCACCTTCGGAAGGTGTTCCAAAGATTGAGGGAAAACAAGTTGTATGCCAAGTTCAAGAAATGTGAATTCGGGGTGACGGAAATGGATTTCCTTGGACATAGGATCACTCAAGAAGGTTTGAAGATGGACAATCACAAGGTGAAGGCAATTTTGAATTGGGAACCGCCTAAGTCGGTTCTGGCATTGAAACCATTTTCAGGATTTGCTTCCTATTATCGCAAGTTCATTAAAAATTTTGCGAAGATGGTCACACCTTTGACAAACCTCTTGAAAAAGTCCACCGGAACTTACGACTGGGATGGAGCATGCGACAAGGCCTTTGAAACCTTGAAAGGCATTTTGGTGAAAATGCTAGTGTTGAAGTTACCCGACTTCGACAAGGATTTTGAAATTCACTCTGATCCCTCCAACTTTGCAATTGGAAGAGTCCTAGTGCAAGAAGGGAGACCGGTGGCATTTGAAAGCAAAAAGTTGAGCGAGACGAAATGAAGGTGGCCAACACATGAGAAGGAAATGTGGGCGGTCATACATTGTTTCAAAACTTGGGGCCATTACATAGGCTCCAAAGATGTGGTGGTGTGGACCGACAATGTACCTTTGAAGTACTTTGCCACTCAACCCAAGTTGTCCTTAAAACAAGTGAAATGGCAAAACACATTGGCCTTGTTCAATGTAGACATTCAACACAAGCTCAGGAAGGAAAACATGGTGCCCAATGCACTAAATTGAAAGCACCAACTTAAAGTGGCATATGTGGGAGAAACGAAACTTCAAAAGGAAGTTCGACTAGCGAGCCGCCGGGATGAATTTGCCAAGGAAGTGAAACAAAACATTCAAAATGGAGCCAAATCACACTTTCAATTGCGAAATGGACTATTGTGGTACAAACATAATCGGCTTTATGTTCCAGAAGGGAAGATGAGGGATGTGCTTTTGAAGGAATGTCATGATGGGTCGGTCACTTGCAGGCCATGGTGGTGCAAAGCACACCACAACATTCTTTAAGAAATCCTACTATTGGCCCAATTTGAAAGACGATGCAAAGGAATATGTGAAAACTTGCTTGACATGCCAACAAAATTGGACATTCAACAAGAAGCAAACGAGCTTATTACAACCTTTGCCAATTCTTGAAGGGTCGTGGGAAAGTGTGTCCATGGATTTCATGGTAAGATTGCCCCCATCAAAGGGTTTTGATACCATCATGGTGGTGGTGGATCGATTTAGCAAGATGGCACATTTCATTCCTACCAAGGATGAGGCCACAGTTCAAGAAACGAGTAGGTTATTTTTCACACATGTTTTCAAGCATCATGGCCTCCCAAAGGACATAGTCTTGGATCAAGACCCAAAGTTCACAAGCAAGTTTTGGCGAACCCTATGGAAGCAAATGGGGTTGGAGCTCAAGATGAACATTTCCTTCCGCCCCCAAACTGATGGACAAACCAAGAGGGTGAACTTAATTATTCAACAATTCCTAAGGAATCATGTGGTGGTGAATCAACAAGATTGGGTGGACCACTTGGAGTTAGCCAAGTTTTTTTACAACAACTCGGAACACTCCACAACTAGGTCCACCCCTTTTCAAATGGTGATGGGCAAGTCACCAATTGTGCCCATGACTTGGGCAGCACATGGACAACCCCCAAGTGATGCAAGTGAGGAAGTGCCAATGGTCACATAACTTGATGAAGAAAGGCAGCGCCTATGGGAGGTGGCAAAGGCCAACTTGGAAAAAGCACACAAATGGTACAAGGATTTTGTGGACAAGTCCCGACGAAAGGTGAAGTTTCAAGAAGGGGATGAAGTGTGGTTGAACATCAAGAATTTCTAATTGTTAAAAGGTTTAAGTCACAAGTTCTTAGGCCCATACGCGGGCCCATACAAAGTGTTGGAAAAGAAACTTTCCAACACTTATAAGCTAGAACTATCGGAAAATCTTAGAGTTCACTCCACATTTCATGTTTCTCTTTTGAAATCGGTCGTCCGCAATGCCTCAAGGCCTAATTGGGAACAAAACTCAAGGCCCCCACCAAACTTGGTTCATAATGAACCAAAATTTGAAGTGGAGGCCGTGCTCAAGTCAAGGAAACTAAGAGGACGAGAACGTGAATACTTAGTTAAGTGGAAAGGATACCATCCAATAGAAGCATCTTGGGTGAATGAATCTGATATGGAACATGCCTAAAAAGCCATAGAGGAATTCCACACTAAACCAACAAAGAAGAAACATAAAACATGATGAAAACATCACCTTTCTTTTAGTGGGGCAGGGAATCACATAAAATGTACCACATCAAGTTGCAAGTGAAATAAAGGTGAAAAACTTCCAAGAGATTGTATCACGAAAATAATGTATAAGTGCAAATAGGGTTGTCAAGTTGGCATTGGACAAATGAAACTTTTTACATAAGCCCAAATCAAAATCGGACTCCTACCTTGGGGTTAAGAAAAACCTTGACACCAAAAGAGAAGGCAAGCAAAGTGAGCTTGCGGGGACATGCACAAGCTTAAAGTGCGTCCCAAAGGGTTGGTTGGTAGTGGCGGCCAACGCAGGAGGTCATGACCCCGTTTGTGTACTTTAATTGTGTAGTTTGGGACTTGGGTTTTTGCAAAACCCAAATGTCGTTTCTCGTACCTTGATAAACAAACCTTTTAATTAAAGCTTGATTATTATGATCAAGGCACAAGGTTGGGAAAGGAGTCATGTCAAGTAAATTAGGTCAAGATTGGACTTGGCTTGAATTTCTCATGAGGGGAAGGTTGAAATAATGGCCTCCCAAATGAGGGCTTCGTCAATTAGACTAGTTTAGGTCTTTTGACAGAAAAAGGTTAAGGGTTTTCTATGAGATACCCTTGGACTTGCTAAGAAAGTGTTGGAAACTTGGGGATGCCTAAGTTAGCTTGAAGCAAAGTCATGCCACAAAAGTCGGCACTTAACGGCCAAGGATCCAAAAGAAAACAATTGCAATTCTAGAAAGAGATTATAAGTGTCAATGAGGACATTGACCTTTTCTTTTAGTGGGGGAGAGTGTTGCAACCCTCTTTTGAAAAAGTGTGAGGATGAAATTCACACTCCCAAAGTTGGGACTTGGGAGTCCTCTAGTATTCCCAAAACTTCAGAATTCGATTGCAGGGGTCAAAACACCTCACATTGAAGTGTTTTTTATATCATTGAAAAGCTATCAAAGTGTAAATGTCGAAAATGGCCTCGCATGGGCCATTTAGACATTGGTAGCATAAGTTATGGCAAAAAAAAAGGTCAAGAGTCAAATTGGCAATTTGACTCCCGACCACTAAAAGTCGGGAATCAACCCAACCCCGATGCGTGCAGGTTGAGTGCGATACACCGTTGGAAAGATCTCAAGGAGAAATACAAGTTTGATTTAGACCTCATCCCAATCGGAGGTCTAAGCAAAGAGTTATGATTTCACAAAGTCCCTAGAGTCCAAACCGGGACAGTTTCGGGACTCCTCCTTGAAAGTCCTGGGACAAAAAGCCATTTGGATGTGGGTGCCACGAAGAAGCACCGAGTATACTATATGGGAGAAGGTGGTGACTTCCCCCGAGTCCGAATCGTGGTGAGTCATGTGAGTCCAGAGTTTCCCGTGGCTTGTCTTAGCGCCAAAGGTGCCCTAAAAAGTGAACTAACCAACTTGTTGGTTGGTTTGATGTAGGTTCAAGTAAGAAACTAAAGCTTGTCACTCATCCTAGTCCCATCCTGGAGCTTCAACACGCCCCTCTACCGCTTCTAGTGCTAAGAGCTAGGAACATGCCTCGAATTCCTCACAATTCCGCTATGTGAATAACTTAGACCCATCTTGGGTCTAACTAAGAACTTGGGAGTGCGTCAAAAAGAAAATTAGGCTATGGTTTCTTGGGTTTTGGTTATGTAGGATGTTGGCCTATCAATAAGCCTACAACAATTGAAAATGAAAGTGACAAAATTAACCCAAACAAAACCAACATTTTTCTAAGGACCCCTCCTAGTGGTATTAATTTAAGTGCACATACATCCTAAACTTAACATTCATCAAGATGAAGGATTGGATATCAATAGAGTTCAAGGATTAACAATCCAATCATGCAAGATTATCTACCAAAACCTACAATCCCTATATAATAAACACAACTATGCTCCAAATCATATTTTAAACTCTAATGAAATGGACATCCAAACAAGAAAACAATTAACAACCAGGGTTTTGGCAAAACGAAGTTCTGAACAAGTGTATAACACCATTCCCAAATCTAGGGAATGGTTATATTTTAATTATATTGTTAATGCAGTAAGGACAACATTCCCAAGGTTTTACATTTTCAAAGGAGAGAAGATATGAAATGACTACTTGCAACTTTGCAAACCGAGGACTTATATGGTTATGCAATCAAAAACATGGATGACTACATTTCTTTTCAAAGAATTTTTTTATTTTTTCAAAAGGTCAATACCAAATGGAATTTTTCTATTAAATAGGCATTTGTTTATCTTCAATGGCCATGGATCCCATGTCACCCTTGAGGCAATTGAACAAGCATAAGCATTCAAATTAAATATGTTTACCTTACCTTCACATACATCCCATGCATTACAACCTTTGGGCATAGCTTGCTTCAAACCTTTCAGAAGTGCTTTCAAAAAATAAAGAGACACAACAATGATCAATAGGAACTACATTGAACCAAACAAAATAGTTTTGGTAGGATGGGTGGACAAAGCATTAGATTAAGCACTTTTAAAAAATAAAATCATCCCAAGGTTCAAAATTACAAGGATTTGACCATTGGACCCAAAGCCATGGATGAGATAAAAAAGCCTAATATCACATATGCCAATGCCATGGGGTTCATTCATTTGAATGTTCATCCATAACTTATAAAGAACTTGTACCTAACTCTTAGTTTAATTTTAGTTCACTTTTAATTAGCTTTTAATTAAATTTAAGTTCACCTCTAGTTCATTTCCAATCAACTTTTAGTTCACTTTTAGTTAAATCTTAGTTCATTTCTAGTTAACTCTCAATTCACTTCTAATTAATTTTCAATTCATTTCTAGTTAACTTATAGTTCATTTTTAATTCAAATCTAATTAACCCTGAGTTCACTTTTAGTTCACTTCTAGTCAACCCTTAGTTCATTTCCAATTAACTTTTAATTTACTTTTAGTTAACTTCTAATTCATTTATAATTAAGTCTAAATTCACTCTTAGTTGATTTTTAATTCATTTAAAATTGAATCTTAGTTCACTCATAGTTCATACATGGGTGCACATGGGCCACATGTAGATTAAAAAAAACTTATTTGAACTAAGTGCCCAATGGGTATAAATAAAGGTAAAATTTCCCATTACTTTTAATATGTTCAACACCAATTTTGAGTAGGTTTTCTTGTCATAGCCTTGTTTTGTTTTTATTTATTCCTTGCAATAAATTTCAATTGGATTCTTGTTTCACATGTGTCATGTCCTTGTTTCGGTTGTCTTGTTTCATGATTTAGATTTGAAAAATTAGGCCTACCTTTGTTTTCGTCTTGGTTAAGGCAATCCCACAAATTTGGTTGTTTCCATGCTTATGACACCTAGTAGTTTATATACAATAATGAATTTGACTAGAAAAGAACAACATGATGATTATTGATCAAATCGAGAGGATGGCGAAATGGAATGGGTAGAACAGAATGCTATAAAAAAATTTATTAACATAACTTCAATTGTAGAACCTACAACTCATGAATCTATGCATAATAGTGTGGTTCAAAATCAAACTAAATATTATGTGGGCATGCCTATAATTTCTACAATCATTAACCTTGAATCTATCTCTTTAATAAAAAAATCCACTTGAAACCTTGGAGCAATCTTCAGTAGGTGTGGGAGTAAAATGCAAAATCCCAAAAACTCAAGAAGCATTAGTAAGTAGCAACTTGTTGTCATTACCTTGTCTCCCTACAAGAAGGACTAGTGGAAGAAAACCATTAATTGACTATTCGCAAAATCATGTTATGACTTTAGAAGAATACTTGACCATTATGCAACGAAAGGCAATGGATAGGGAGGTGGTAAAATAGATTAGAAAAATAAAAAGAAGGATCTAAGCAAGACAAGGCTAGAAAGGTGGCAACAACAATGATTACAATAGAAAAGGTAGCTGAAAAGGAATTTTACAAGACAACAATGAATTATTTTCATTGTAACTTGGTCATCTATTGCAATCAAAGAAGCAAGAGATTAATTTCAAAGAAGGAATGTGAATTCACCTTCTTTGATATAAGGGTGTGAACTTGGGTTAGACAACAAATCTTTATAAACATGTTTGATAGCAAGCTAAGGCATGCAAAAGAATAAAGGAGTTGTAACATCTTTACAACAATATGATGAAACAAACAACTAAGAGGAGTAAGAGGGAGGAGTAAGGTATGGTGTTCAATGTATTAGAATAGGATAATAAAGCGTTGGGGGGATAAACTTAAAATTGATGTAATAATAATAACAATTGGGGCAAGAAGGTTGAATAAAAGTTGTCGGAATAATAGCTTAGTGGTTCGACTACCAATAGAAACTCCATGGTTCCAAGTTCAAGAACACCAACTGAGGATCACTAGGAACTCAAGGAGGTTCAATCCACTAGGAAAAGGATCAAAAACATCGTGAAAAAACCAAGGAGAGGAATAGCACCAAGAGGAGATGAACTACACCAAAAAAAGAACTAGCACCAAGAAAGGACCAACATTAGGAGAAAACCATCATGAACACTAGAAAAGCCCAAGGGGGGGGGGGGGTCATTAAAAAAAAAAAAAAAAAAAAAAACAACACCAAAAAAAGCTATAAGAACAAAAAAAGAGACAAAAATAAAAAAAAGGGAAAAAGAGG